>JAABUV010001666.1_pt1 | contig 31800 bp, 43 predicted proteins | sample 5559971 | NCBI WGS metagenome assembly JAABUV01 (sample SAMN10711881, study PRJNA513362) | rock metagenome | isolation source: Antarctica rocks | place: Antarctica: Victoria Land, Knobhead nord | collected 2015-12-19
ACAAGCTGTGGCTGCCGTGCTGTCACGGGGCTTGGGTCTGCAGTCTGTGCACCCGTCTCTTGGAGATTGCATCACGTACATGCACTAGCACCAGCATGCATGCTGTTCTGCGTGAGTTCTCTGTGGTGGTCAAATTGCGCGGTGGTGTTCAAATTGCGCGGTGCGATGCTGCAGCTCGCGGGTTGCCCTCCGTGCAGATGGCCAGCTGCAGCCGCACCGGCCCTGGCCTTCGTCACGCCGGGCAGCGCCGGCTGTCCCAGCGGCATGTGGCCAGCATGCAGGCCCGGCAGGCGCCGCAGGAGCGCGCTCCCAGCGCCGGCGCGCCCGCGCGCAGGTGCACGCGCGGAACCTGGCGCCGGCGCTGGCGTGGGCGGGCGCGAACCGGGAGCGGCTGCGCGCGCGCGACGCGCGCGGCGCCGAGGCCTTCGAGTTCCAGCTGCACCGCCTGCACTTCCTGCGCACGCTGCAGCAGCAGGGCGCGCGCACGCCGCCCGCGCCGCCCTCCCGCGCTCTGCCGCCCTGCGCCTGGGCTGCGCTGCCCTGTCCTGCCATGCTGATGGCAGCACGCATCGACGAGTCCAAAAGCAAGATTCATGTAGCAGTGCATGAACCTGGTAGTAGTACCATTCACCGACTGCAGCCTCGGCCTCAGCATGCCGAGGCTGCATGCACTCGCTCAAAAGTGAGCGGATGGCGCCAGGCAAGCAGCCGCAGCATGTCCGCACGGTCTTGCGACTGGTGCAGCCAGGCGCTGAGCCGCGGCTGGCGTGCGGCAGGCGCGGTGGCGGCTCTGGGGTACGCGCGCGCGCACTTCACGCGCTTCCAGGCCAGCGCGCTGGCGGACATCCGGCGCCTGATGGGCTGCCTGTGCTGGGTGCGGCGGCCGGGCGCGTCGCCGTACGCGGACCTGATGGCGCCCGCGCACTGGGACGCCGCCGCGCGCGAGTTTGCGCGGCAGTGCTGCGGCCTGCTCGGCCAGGTGCGGCGCTCTCGCCCGCGGCCGCTGGAGCTCACAGCTCCGCGGGGCGGCTGTGTGGGGCCTCCGCTTCTCATGCGCTTCGCGCGAGACCTGCCCCCGACCTGCACCCCGAGTGCGCTCAGTGCTCGCTGCAAAGCGAGTGGGCCGAATCCTGGCACCTTGCCGGCACACACGCCGGTTCTGATCGCTTGCGTAAACTTGGATTTAGGATTGGGCGAAGGGAAGCGCGTGCATGCAGCACCGACTCTTCCCGGCTCAGCGGGGGCCTGCGGGCGCGCGCGCGCAGTCGTGCGAGAGCGCGCTGCTGGTGGCGGTCGCCGCGGGCAGCGCGGCGCTGCCGACGCTGCTCAAGATGGCGGCCGTGCTGACGGCGCAGGGCCAGGACTTTCGGGCGGGCGAGCAGCTGCCGATGGAGCTGGAGCTGGGGCGCGAGTTTGTGTTCCACAGCGTGTTTGCGTGCCCCGTGTCGCGCGAGCAGAGCACGCCGGAGAACCCGCCCATGCTGCTGCCGTGCGGGCACGCGCTCGCCAAGCAGAGCCTGCTCAAGATCGCGAAGAACAGCGGGCGGCCGTTCAAGTGCCCGTACTGCCCCATGGAGGCCACGCCGGGCGTGTGCCGGCACATCTTCTTCCCGGACGCGCCCTAGCGCGCGCCGCCGCCGCGGCGGCCGAGCGCGCGGCGGCCAGCGCGCCTGCGCTCGGGTTGACCGCCGGGCCGCTGCTGCGTGCTGCGGGTGAGCGTGGCGCCAGCGGCGAGCCGTGCGCGCCCTGGGCTGCCGTGGACACATGACGGGGTGCTGCGAGGGGCTGTGCTCGGCCCGCATGCGGTGGCCTCAGCAGGGGCTGTGGGAGCCGTCTGCTGGCTGCTGATGCGCGGCAGCACATCAGGGCACTTTCGTCGCGTGCATGTACAAGGGAGGTCGTAGCTCAGCACCGTGGTGTACATTGCAGTAGCGTAGTCTTGTATTTGTGACGCTGTCCAGGGCCCTGCATCTCACCTGTGCAACCTTACCCTGCATGTGGGGTGGGGTGTGTAACCCGCCTGTTCCGCGCCAGCAGCGCTGCCACACTCTCCTGCGTATCTGGCCACACTCTCCTGCGTATCTGCACACGCTCGTGGACGGTGCTCGCCTGTCGACCGTGCTCAGAGCTTTAGAGGTTCTGGTGCTGCAGACCTCAGCACCCTGCGTGCATGTAAGCGTGCGCAGACAGGCCCAGCCTACAGCTGCTGTGTGGAAGACCATGTCCCAAATTTATCATGTGTACCTCAGCAATACCTCTTGCAGCCCAGCAGGTGATGCCGCTGCCCACGTCACATCTTCACAAGCTGCAAAAGCACGCTAACCACCATCTTTAACAGCACATGCCTGCGCCTTGTGGACAGCTGTGCATGCAAAGCCAGAGAGCTCAACCCCTCACAGTGTCTTTACAAAGCATGTGTTCGCCATGAGACAGGCCAACAAACTGTGTGTTTCTAGTAGCGCTACGCACCAGCGCCAGTTCAGGCTCGAGGGAACAGTCAATACAGTGCCAGCCGGTGCACATCCAGCAGGCAATTGCAATCAAGCCTGCGCAGTCACGCCAAACAGTACTGTACGAGCAGGCGACCACACACGCTGCATGCTGCCGTGTACAAGCAGTGGGCTGTCACGCACAAGCGAATAGTGCAGCGCAGCCCTTGCAGCGGCCAGGGCAGTGCAGCGCCAGTCACGCCGCCGGCGCCGCGGCCACCTCGGCTGGCGGCTGCACGATCGTGCGCAGCAGGCCGCCGGAGTACGCAAATGACTTCTCAGTCTCGTCCAGGCAACGGTCCTTCTGCTCGCGCGTCCACGCCTCCGCGACGTCGTTGAGCCGGTCGCGGACCGCGTCCAGCTTCGGGCGCACCTCGCCGTCGTACCGGTAAAACTCCAGCTCGCGCCCGTCCAGCAGCATGCCCGCAACCTGCGGCGTGCGCATGCCTCCTTGACATGAGGAAGCCTTCCACCAGTGTTCTGCGCGGATATGCCTGTCGCGACGGGCTCTTTGCATAAAGCGTCGACTTTTGCGGACTCGAGCAGCAGCTGGCGAGGACGACTGCTCACCTGTGCTGCCGCCCCACTGTCCAAGGATTTGCACAGCACACCCCGGAACAGCAGCGCAGGGGCCAGACCAGCACTGCTCACAGGAGAACGCAGCAGGAGAGATTGCAGCTGTCTGCGGTTGGGCGGACAGGAGGGTCTGCACCTTCATGCCGATCATGCGCCCGCCGGCAGTGTGCGCAAAGTAGATGTTGTAAAAGTGGCAGAGGAAGGCCTGCGGGTTGGCATCCGCGAGCTCTGCCAGTAGCCTGAGACCCGCACACGGCGTGTGAGGGCAACCCGGAGGAGGCAGTGCAACTTTCTATGCTTTGCTACCTGCAACGAAGCCCCCTGGCCCTTGCCACAAGCAGAAAGCTAACAGAGTTTCTCAGCAAGGTGCGGTCCAAGCAGTACACATGCTGCCCCATGCGCAGTTTCCAGGCAGAGCGGATAGCAAAAGGCCTGGCTCCACTGGGAGCATGACGAAGCACCTCGCATATGAGCGCCCCGGCCCATCGTCTGACAGGGAGACTGGCGCAAGCCCAAACTCCTGCTGCATCCAGGCGATGTCCTGTTCCAGTGCAGCCGAGCGCTCCAGTCCCGTATTGCGAAACAGCTCATCTGCGCCCCGCAGTGCTGCTTGGCCGGTGTGCTGGGCTCGAGCACAACTTCCAGAGGCTTGAGCAAACAAGCACATTGCGTGGAGTGCACATGTCAGTTCACCGGACAGCAAGCATTGCTGCAAAACTTCCACTTGGAGACTTTGCGAGGCGGCCGCGTACACTCTGGGTGCGAGGCCTCGACCACTATGCGCTCCAGCATCTCATACACCGCCTTCGACTCCGTCAGGAAGCGCAGGTACCCCTCTCGCGTCGGCTGCCACTGCAAAGAGCAAGGCACAGCCTGTCAAGCACCACGACCTTGGCCCCGCAAAGTGCCGCAGCAGTCCGCATAAACACACCTTCTGCCACGGGTTGTCTGCAGGCTTCTGCCCCTCCTTCGGCGCCTGGTCCTTGGTATGCAAGCGCATAGCCACGAAGCGCATCTCCTCCACGAAGCCTGGCGTGGGCCGAGCACTCTATCAGCAAGACGGGCACCGCGTATCTGGTGAATCAGCAGGCGGCTACCACGCTGCTCCTGCCAGCCTGTCCCCCAGGGGGGCCCGCACCCTTCTTCTCGCCAGGCCGCACTTTGCTCGGCGCGCTTGCGCTGGCAGCGCTGCACACCGCGCCCGCCCGCGCATATGCTGTCCGTGGCCGGGCAGGCAACCGCTGCAGGCTCAGCAGCGGCGGCCGACCCACCAGTGAGTGCCTGTGTGCATGGAACGTGAGCGGCAAATGCAACATGCTGCACGCAACAGCGCTTGCCCGCGCCCTGCGCCCTGGGACTCGAGCAAGGGCGAACTGCTGTCTCTGGTCTACAGCGTAAGCCAACCTGTGCAGATTATGCTGCGTGGTCGCTTTTGTGTGGTGGTTCACTTTAAAACGCAGCCGAGAACAAAGTGCGTCCAAGTCAGGCTGCATCCCTGCACTCTCCATGCACACATATTTTATTTTTATTCAATTCGATAGGTATCCAGTGAGTCCATCCACACTGCACTGCACACAGGTGCATGCATTGAGTTGGCGACGGCCGACACATGAGACAACTGCTCTGCCAGCGCTGCTGCGGCAGTCGCGCTTGGTCGCGGCTGAGCGCGCGGTCGCCAGGAATGCATGCGCGGCCGGGTCAAGACGGCTCCCCCAGAGGCTCCAGGGCGGCCAGGACCGCCTCCAGCACATGCGCCCAGTGCGTCCAGTGCGTGCCGCCCTGGAGAGCGCGAGGCATGATGTCACAATGCATTGGTGGCAATTAATCAGTCAGGGCCAGAGCACGCGCATGCAGACGCAGCACACGTTCGCTACCTGGCAGTACACGACGTACGGCGGCCGCAGCGGGCCGTCGGCGCTGAGCTCGGCGGTGCTGCCGTCGATGAACGTGCCGTCGCCAAAGATGACCTGGTCGCTGTAGCCAGGCGTCGCACCTGTGCGCCTGGTGTCAGGTACGCTGCCGTGCTGAGCGGCCGCATGAATACAATGCCCAGTCCTGCCTGCTGATGGCAGGCAGGCAAGCCCCTTAGCCAAGCCAGGCTGCAAGGCCGCACGAGCCAAAGCACTAGGACGTGCTCGCCCAAACATCGCACGAGTCCCAAGCTGGCAAACAGACGCTGAGCAGGCCGCCTTGTTGCTAATTGAAGGGCTGGTCATGGCGAATCGCGCACACCCGGCTCCGGCTGCACGTACGCGCCGACGGGCGAGCTGCGCTGCACGGCGCGGCAGAACGCGACCATGCGCTCCGCGCTGCGGAGCTCCACGGCGGTGATGAACGAGTGCGCGGCCCCGCCGCCGGCCGGCCCGGGCGGCGGCGCGACGCGGAAGCCGCGCGCGGCCATCACGGCCGCAACCAGGCGGCCGCCCTTGAGCGCCTCGCCCACCATCTGCGGCGCCAGGAACAGGCCTGCGCGCGCGCGCGCGCGCGCGCCCGTGGCGCCCCTCGCGCAAGGCCGCACGGGGCACGGAGCGGGCGAGCAGCACAGGCGGCGGCTCCGCGAGGCGTCCGCTCTGTTGATCCCCGACGCGCGGCTGCCGCACTCTGGCTCGCACCGACAGTCCTTGACATGTGTGGTGACGCAGAGCCGGCACAGCGGTGGGCCCGAAGGCACAATGACTGGCCAAGCGTCATGCATTCATACACGAGCGGCGGGGCCGCCGCAGGCACGGCCCGCAAGCGTCGTCAGCAGCATGGCAGCCGTGGAGGCTGCAACGGGCCAGGGACTAGGGTCGACAAGATCACGGGCCGCGCCTTGGAACATGAGGCGAAGCATGCCGCCAGACACGCAGCCGGCGTCCACGCCGACGCCGGGCGCGGTGAGCCGCGCGGCGGCGGCCGCCACGAGCGCCGCGCGCCCGGCGATGTAGCCGCCGCCGGGCACGATCGTGCCGCCCGGGCTCTTGATGAGGCTGCCGGCGGCCATGTCGGCGCCCACCTGCGCAGCAGCAGTGTGTGAGCCATTGACCGACAGAGTCATAGCTATCTGTGCCATGCGGGAGCCTGCGCCTGCCTGTGCGCTGCTGGCTGCGGGGCCAGCCACAGTAATCCTGCTAATGAGGGGGTGCCTGAGCGGGGTGCGCCAGCATCTGCACTCGGGGCTGGCTGTGCAGCAGCAGCCGCGTGATCACGCTCACAGCTGTGTGCCAGCATTGACAGGGCGGCATGCTGCAAGACCGTCTGGGGCCCGCAGCTTGCAGCCACTGCAGCGCTGCCAGAGGCGCGCGCATGCGTGAGCGCGCTGGGCGTGGGGCGCACCGAGCAGGGCTCGCGGTCCTCCGTAAATTCGCCGTAGCAGTTGTCCACGACCACTACGACCCGCGGGTTGGCCCGCTTGATGACTTCGATGGCCGCCTGAACATCAGCGATGCTCAGCGTCGGCCGCAGCGCGTACCCGCAGGAGCGCTGCATGAGCGCCACGCGCACGCCTGCGCGACTGGCGGCGCGCGTCGCCACTCAGGCGCCCCGCCGCGCGCCGGGCGCTCGCGCAGCCGGCTTGCAGTGTTGTGCCACCCATGCACCACCCTCGCTGCGGATGCTCACCCAACAACAAATTGTGTTTCTAATGGCTCCAGCGCGGTGACTGGGGCTGCTCTGGCTGCGTTATGACTCCGCCAGCCAGACGGCAGGCAGGCCACCACACACGACCCAGCTGGACAGCAGCGAATATCTGAGCACATGCAGGCATCGCGGCCCTGGCACGAGCATTGCGTGAGAAGCAGAGGGGCTCACGGTCGTGGCTCCGGACGGCCTGTTCGAGCGCGCCTAGGTCCACCAGGCCCTCTGCCGTGAGCGGCACCTCCCTGTAGTGCACTCCCCACTCGCGCAGGCTGCCGTGCCCTGCACACGCGCTGTGCCAAGTCTGTACGCGGTTTGCGCACAAAGCGGCTGGTCGAGCCAGTTCTCGTAAAGAAGAGAATTGGGCTATGCCGCAGGGAGGTGGGACAGCAGTCGACCGGCGACCCTGTAACTTGCTGCACAACAGAGTGTGCTGAGTGCGCACCAGGCGTACCCCGCAGGCCGATGACCTCCTCCAGCGTGTCGTAGGGCTTCCCGGCAACTGCGAGCAGCTCATCGCCTGGCCGCAGCGCTGTGAACAGGGCCGTGGCGATTGCGTGCGTGCCGGACACAAACTGCGCGCGGCAAAGCGCTGCCTCCGCGCCCATCACGTCGGCCACGACCTGCGCGCGTGCTCGTCGCTGTCTTGCACGGACGGCTCCCGAGACTGCCAGAGTGGGGCTCGTGTGAGTACAAGCAGCAACTACATTGACCTCTGAAAGCTTCATTAGAGTCTCAGTAGAGTCACAGCGGAGGTGAGTACCTCGTCAAAAGCTGCACGCCCAAGGTCGCCGTGGCCATACCCCGTCGAGCCAGCAAAGTGATGCGGGCCGATGCGGGCTCTGCGCATTGCCTCTTGCACCCGCTGCATGTTCGCTGCCACCAGCTCCACGTCTATGTCCGCAAACGCATCTCTCAACCGCCGCGCCTCCTCCCACACCTGTGCAAAAGGGTCAGCAGCCTGCCGCTGCTCGTACACGCTCTGCACTGAAGTGGCGACGCGTTGCATGCTTACTCGGCACTCACAGACAGTCTCTATTATGGCTTCCAGAATACTCCCCAAGCACAAGGGAATGCTGGCGCACACTCTGCGCAGCCACCGGGCTGGAGCTCTGCTGTGTTGGCGGACCATGGCCCGCCCGCTCCGCCCACTTCTCCCGGTTGGCGGACCTGGCTTCACCAGCCACAACAACAAGCTGCAACTTCCTAACTGAGCGTGCTGGTGGCGGCGCCAGCTGCAGACGCGCGGGCCGGAAGCCAGCATGCAACGCATCTGCGCATCGCATCACCTGTCTGTCGGACAGCCAGACTGGGCAGACAAATGCAGCCTACAAGATAACTACGTCCTTCCGGCGAATGATGCCTGCTCTGGAAAACTCAAAGTTTGCCTCACTCAGATGCAAGGATGTGCACGTGCCGACCGTTTGGAACTCGACAGGATTAAAAGTGAAGGCTGCATATGACAATGTCATAATGACATCAATGAGTACGTAGGTTGTAGTCAGCAGTAGGCAGCAGCACAGCCGCAGCAGACACCCCACGAGCACACAGACCAAGCTTGACCAAAACAGTGCATGCGGAACAGGATCAGTGCAAGCCTAAGCACACCTACCAAGCGCCTATGATACAAGGCGCGCTGCTGCACATCATGCAAGCCAGCCAGGCGAACAGGGCCCCCAGCACGCAGTGCGCACCAGCCAATACTTGCAAACACATGCAGCTGAGCTGCCAGGACCTTAAAAAAGCCCCTGCAACAATGTGTTGCACCACCCGCCGCACCACCAAGCATCATGTGCTATATCATCGCGCAGCACCCCCTGCCACCACGAGCCTGGGAGGGGCCTCCGCTCTGCCCATCGATGCGACGCATCACGGCCGGTCCTTGCCCTGGCCGGCGACGCGGCGCGTGCGCGTGCGCATGGTCACCAGCTCCTCGGCGGACGTGGGGTGGATGCCGACCGTGGAGTCAAAGTCCGCCTTAGTCGCGCCCGCCTTGAGCGCGATGCCCTGCAGCATCTCCGGACTGTCCGGGCCGCAGACGTGCACGCCCACGACCTGCGCGCGCGACCCGTGCTCGAGCGTGTGTCAAACATACGCTCGAGCGCCTGGCAAATGCACGTCAACGCTCGGGCAGCGTCCTGGCGCTCGAGGCGTGCTCAGCGCTGCGATGATCAGCGGCGTGGGACTCCGTGCAAGTGTTGAAGAGGCTGAGACTGGGCCAGACCCGCAGCAGCTGCATGAACATGTGTTGCAGAGCGCGCGCCGTGTGCCTGTGCATATGCGCGGCCCGGCTGCGCGGCACGGCGGGCGGCCGCGCCTTGTTGGTCTCCACGTGCACGATGATCTTCATGACCGTCTTCTCCTCGCGCCCGCTGATGGTGTACTTCATGGGCCGGAACTTGGACACGAAGATGTCCAGGTCGCCGGCCAAGTTCTCGACCGCCGCCGACTCGGTCAGCCCCACAAACGTCAGCGGCGGCTGCACGAAGCACGCGGACGGGACCTGCGCCGCCGCAGCCGCTCGGGGTCCGCCCGCCGCGCCCTGCGCTGACCTTCGAAACTGGGCACGCTTACGGACCTCTGCTGCAGTCTGTGCTGAGGTTGCTGAGAGGACCTGCACGCACGCAGAGCTCACTCCCACACAGCAACGGCGGCAGGCGGCGCGCGGCGCGCACCAGCTCGTACACAGGCTTGGCCGGCTTGTCGCCGAACACCGTCGCCGCAAATGCCATGCCCTCCATGATGGCCACCGGCGTCAGCGCGAGCCTGGCCAGAGCGCGCTGCCGTCAGCTGCGTGACGATATCCGCCCTTGCCACCGCGGCTCGCTGCTGAGCCCGACGTCCTCGGCCCTGAGTCACTAGCAAACGTGCCATGCACAAAGCGCACTAATAATAAAGTATCCCTGTGCACGCCTTGACGAGGCTTGTGAAATGCAGCTGAGGGCGCAGAGCACCAGCAGGCCACTCCCGCAGCTGGCAGCGCAACAGGCAGCGCAACAGGATGGGCCCACGACAGATTGGTGCGCGCCTGTCGGTGACGTCACCGATGGCATAGATGTGGGGCACGCTCGTCCGGCTGTAGTCATCCACCACAATTCCGCCGTGCTTGTTCAGCTCGATGCCCAGCGCCTGGAGCGGGCAGCACTCAAAGCCATCAATGCGGCTCCTTCCATCACAGGCTGTGCATCAAGCATAGCTCCGGGCCGCCCGGCAAGGCGCTGTGGGTGCAGTCACAGACACGCTCATGCAATGCTCTAAGCATGCAGGGCATGCATGCAAGTTTCGATAGGCAAACCGGATGCGGCGGATGTCTGTACTTATCGGAGAATAGGTCTCCTTTATAGGGCAACGCTACAGGGCATGCCTCGAGCCCAATGTCGCGGGTGTTGGGATGCCGGCCGGTGCCAAACATCACGACGCCAGCTCGGCACGAGCCCGCCTTGCCGCTCTCCTCCTCGTAGTGCACGGTGTACAGCCCGTCCTCGCCCTTCTCGATCCTGCACAGCCAGTCAAACCCCATATCGTGCGAGGCCACCTGCTGTACACACAAACCATCATAGCACAGCCCAGGCCTCTGTGTTGCCTCCAGCCTGAAAGTGTAACACATCAGCTGACACTTAGGAGCTCGTCCGAGGATGCGGCAAAGTCATAGAGCGATGCGGCGCAGCCCAGCTCACCGCGGCGGATCGGCGCGGCCGCGGCGCCACTGGAGCCCGGCGCAGAGCAAGCAACGAGAGACGAGCACCACGCGCACCTGGTCGGGCTGGTGGACGTGTGCAGCGCGATGCCGCGCAGCCTCATGTTCTCAGCGACCTGCTCGCGGCACTCCTCGTCGAACCTGCCGCGCGCGAGCCGAGACGCTCGGGGGGCCGCGCACTCCGCCTGCAGCGCCCGACTCCCTGCTTTTGGCCCTATGCCATGACGCAGGGCCGCGCGCTCGCACAGAGCGCATCCCAACGCTCAGCTGCGGCAGCAGCAGCGAGCGGCACGCATGCAGGGAGGCAGCCGGGGCTGGGGTGTTTTCTGCAGAGGTGAGCAGCATGCACCAGCAGGCCGCGCTGAGGCAGCAGACGCGGGGCGCGCCCCGTCAGCGGCAGCGGCTTGCGGAACATGAGGTGCACGTCGGCGCCAAACCCGCGGAAGATGCTGGCAAACTCGACCGAGATGTACCCGGCGCCCACGATCACGATGCTGTTGCCCGGCATGTGCTCCAGCATCAGCGCCTCGTCCGACGTGATCGCGTACTCCTGCGCGGGAACCGGTCCGTGTCGTGATGAGAGAAGCAACAACCTGGCCTCAAATTGACCAAGTGCGAGCACCTGCTGCTAGAGGCAAATAGGCGCCCTCAGCAGCAACGCGCGCGCACGCTGCCGGGGATGGGAGCCTTGGTCGGCTTGCCGCCGAGCGCCAGCAGGATGTACTTGCCGGTGATGGTCTTCACGCCGCCGTCCGCCAGCTCGACCTTGACCGTGTGCGCGTCCGCCATGCTGCCCCGCCCCTCTGCCACGGCGCGCGCCGAGACACAGGGCCGTCAGGCGCGCACTGCACGCGCTGGGGTGACCCGTGCAGGCTGGGGTTGACGGGCTGTGCCGCACCAAAGAGTGTCACGCCGGCGTTGCGGAGCAGCTTGGTGTACACGCCGTTGAGCCGCTCGATTTCCCTCCCCTGTGCAGTGGTGCGACGGTCAGTGTGCTCTCCCTGTGCAGACTGTAGCCCGCCTGTATACGCATGAGCGCAGCCACTCAGCCACACAAGGTGCAGCGCCGTTGCCCGCACACCTTCTTGCCGAGCAGCGTCCCCCAGTCGTGCGCTGGCTTCCCCTCGATGTGCCAGCCAAAGCCTTGTGCGTCTTTAAAGTCCTCTGCAAACATCGACCTGCAAGGCGCAAGCTAGTGTTGCAGGTGCACAGGTGCAGTGCCGGTGCGCGCGTCAGGCTCGCGACTGGCTGCTGTCCAGCGCCGGTGGCGCACCCATAGACAAGCAGCTTCTTTGGTACACAGCCGCGGATGACACACCTGCACCGCTCGAGCGCGCTTGCAAATTCGTTCAGGGGGTGCATGCTGCCACAAAGGTTTGCATGGTATGTGGCGCTCACGTTCCACCAGCGCCCCCAACCGTGTCTGTCGCTACAAAGCCAAACGGCAGCTCCACGCAGGCCACCTTGGCGCCATAGTGCTGCGCTGAGATGCGCGACGCACGGGTCCCGCCGCTCCCAGCGCCGAGCGTGATCAGATCGAAATCGTACTCGACCATGGCCGCCGCTTTGGAAAAGCAGGGCGTGGCGACCTCCTGCTTGGCACTATGAACACATGTCCTCCTATCCATCCCTAACAGGGTGTAACTTTCACACGGACCTAGCCGCGCCAGCTCTGCTGCAGAGCTCGACAAGAAGAGGAGGCTCTCTTCACTCAGCTGCCTGACCCTCAGACTGACAAGCGGGGTGGCTGAGAAAGGCCAGAGCTCCTGGTGTCACGCAGCGCTTAGAACAACCTGCTTGCTCCGCGCACTTGGCAGGGGTTGCCGCGCCGGCCGGACGTGCAGACATGCCGCGCAGCAAGAGGAACAAGCTTGGTGAGTCTCCAAGCGAGGTGCTTTCTGTAAGCGACAAGAGCCTGTCTGCTTGAAGCCACTGACGTGTGCTGCGCCTGCAGTGTCCCTCACAAAGACCAAGAAAAAGACAAAGGAGTGGAAACAGGGGCTCATAACGACAGTCAGGGGCTTGGTGGACAAGTGCGCCTGGCGAGCTAGCAGCAGCAGCTCATCGTGTGGGGCCGGGCCACTGAACTTTGCTCTGTGTGCCGCAGGTACCCGCACATTTACCTGTTTGAGTACCAGAACATGCGGAACGACATGTTCAAGGAGCTGAGGGAAGAGCACCAGGAGACCAGCAGGCGCGCAGCCGGCCGCGCTGCGGCGGCTGCCCCCGTGCGCTGCCGCCACGCGCGCCTGACGCACAGCACGTCCCGCAGGTTCTGCATGGGCTCCACCAAGGTCCTGCAGGTTGCGCTGGGCCGCAGCGCCGCAGACGAGTACGGCGCCAACCTGTCGCAGCTGTCCGGGCGCATCATCGGCAACGTGGGCCTGTTCTTCACGACGCTGCAGCGCGACGAGGTGTGCCTCGGTGCACACTGTACTTGTGCCTCGGTGCACACTGTAGTCGTGCGAGGAGCCAAATGTCGCAGCAAGTCGAACCGAAGACGGGGAGCGTGCAGGTTGACCGAATATTTGACAGCTTTGAGGCTCTGGACTATGCCCGCGCGGGCGCGCGCGCGACGGAGGCGTTTGAGCTGTCGGAGGGCCCGCTCGTGAACGCGGCGGGGCCGCTGCCGCACACGCTCGAGCCCCTGCTGCGCAAGCACGGGCTGCCCGCCCGCCTGAACAAGGCGCGGCGCCCGTCTGGAGGCCCTGCCTGCAGCAGCGGAGGCCCTTCACTGTGGCAGCGCGTGAGGACGAGTGTTGTGGGCATCCATGTGTTACAGAAGCTGGGAACGTGAGGAAACAACGCAACACGGAATAGCATGCTCTCAGGGGTTTTTTCAGGGACTCTTCTCGGAGGTCTGGAATAGGGACGGACATGAAGCACGGGCGGACGCGTTCACAAGGCGTCACGTGCAGGGGGTGGTGGAGCTGCTGGCGGACCACACGGTGTGCCGGGACGGCGAGACGCTGAGCGCCAACCAGGCGGCCGTGCTGCGCATCTTTGACGTGAAGATGGCCGCCTTCCGCCTGCGCCTGCTCGCGTGCTGGCACGCCGACGGTGCTCCCCCTCCCTGCCTGCCCCAAGAAGCGGCCTGGTGCCTGTGCGCCTGCATGGGGCCAGAGCGCGGCCGCTTCGCCTGCGCTTCGGTATACCGGCAAGCGTGTGTGCTCGCGCCCGTATCCGTCAGCCAGGATGGCGGCTGATGCGGCGGTGTGCGCCGGCGGCCTGCAGGCGCGGAGGTGGAAGAGCTCAATGAGCCAGCGCTGCAGCATGCGGACGGGGAAGAGGAGGCAGGTGTTGCAGCAAGCATCGGCCTGGAGGAATGATGTTGATCAGATAGCCACGTTGTGATTGCCGTCACAGTTCCTGTCTCAGGTTACGTTGATGTGAGCGGTCGCCGCAAGCCATGCATGATTTACACTGTGCACTGCGTCTGACCACCGAGAAACCCATCTCCGCTGCAGTGCACACAGCCGGCTCACATGGTCAGCTCCCAGCATGACTCAAACAACAAGCGTTGTGTTGCTGTGCAATACTGTCAACAGACAGACATGCCGCTGCTGATGCTGGAGCTCTATCACCTTACACACTTACACGAAGAAGCTCACAACAAGAAACCTTGCTCAAGGTACACGTAATATACAGAGCTGAGTTCGTCAGGTCAACAGGTAGCCCTCGTCGCCTGGCAGGTCGCTCAGCAGCATCGTCTGCTCAGTGTCGTACCTGCTCCCCAGCAGCCGATTTACAGCAGCCTTCGATTTGCGCACATAGCATGTTTTGCGTGCACGGCAGGCGTTCAAGTTGGGCTATCTCCCTGTTCAAAGTAAAACACATACCATTGGGTGCACGGCGGGCGGTCGAATAGGGATAGGGAACTCTTCCTGTTCATGAGGTGCAAGCCGCACCGCATCTCGATCGTCCGCATGTTGTACGCGACCACGCACAGGAAAAAGAGGAGGCGCGCGAGCTCGATCACGTTGCTCTCGCTCGGCACGTTGCGCAGCTCCTCGTCGGTCGCACCCAGCACGCGGTAGATGATGGTGTTCATCGCCTCTGCGCGCCGCGGCCAGCGGCCGTCCTGAGGCTGCGCCTACCTCTCACCCTGCGCTGCCCGCGCCCCTCCTCCCTTCATCCCCACGGTGGAGGTGCATCACAGCAGCCCCACCCCGCCCTGGAGCGCAGCCTTCGACTTTGTGTCACTCCTTGCAAGCTGCAGCTCAAAGCATCGACAGCCAGCCCGAGCCATTCCACAAGCAGCCTGCAGGTGCTGCTGGTGGTGGTGCAGGAAGGGACCCCGCGCACGCACCTAGAATGTCGCTGTCGGCGCCGGCCGTCAGCTCCGCAACGGCGCACGGCTCCAGCGTGCGCAGGTACTCTAGCAGCTCGTTGCTCGGCGCCGCGCGCGGCAGCAGCCGCCGCGCAGCGGCCTGCTGTTTCAAGGCTCGAATCTCATCCTCCAGCGACTGCCGCAGCAACCACACCGCTCATTAAGATCGGGGGAAGCAGACTTGGGCACGACAACATACAAGAGCAGGTTGCCAAGCGACATGGTGCTCCAGCTGCTACAAGACACACGGGCCATTCCGCACGAGCAAAGGCAAGCACAGGCAGCACGCGCCTCTGCTCGCACGCCAGGTGCACAGGTTCGACCAGCAGAGCAGTGCAGGCCCTGTCGTGTGGGGAGGGGCAGTGGCGACCTGGATGTAGTCCGCCGCGGGGATCGCCTCCGGCCCGTTGAGCAGGTGCCACCTGACGACCTCGCCGCTGACGCGCGTCTTCTGCGTGCCGGGCGCGTACGCCGCCTCCTCCGGCTCGTCAAACGACGCCGTCTGCAGCGCCAGCCCCACCGGCTCGCGCTCCTCGGCCCCCGGGCCCAGCTGGCGCGCCAGGTCCATGCGGTGCCTGGCGCCGGGCAGCCAGTCAACGCGCTGGCCACTCAGCGAGAGGGCCCGCAGAGCTGCGCCCGCAGAGCCTGGCGTGCTGCGAGCTGGAGCGGGCGGGGGGCAGCGCACTGTGCGTTGCACAGCAGGTAGCCCGTCATCAGCACGCTGAACATCAGCTGCGCGAGGCTCTCGCCGCTGGCGTTCACGGACACGTCGAAGAACTGCGGCGGCAGCGTGCCCAGCATGCCGCTGATGGTCGAACGCATCGCGTCCACGACCTGCGCGGCGCGCGCGGGCTGCGCGTCGGCGCGCGCCGCGAGGGGCCCAGCATGCAGGGCGCGCCCACGCGTGATCCCGCGCCGCAGCAAGAGAGCACGCAAGCAGCGGACGCAAGGCCGCACACCTGGGAAGGCGCGTGCTCGATGAATGTGTCTATCATATCTGGTGTGCACTGCTGCACGTAGCTGAGCAGGAAGCGGCGCCGGTCCTCCGCGGCCGCGTCATAGCTTGCAGTGCAGCCCGCCGGTTGCCGCCGAGAGGCGCGTTGTGCGCTGCGCCGCCGCCGGGCTGCGGCCTTGGTGTGCTTGGCAGGCGGCGCGCCCGGGCTGTGCGGCAGCCCGGCCAGCCCCGCTCGGCACACAGGCAGCCGCGCCTGGAAGAGCTGCGCGCACAGCATGGCGGCAAAGCTGCTCCGCTGCCTGGAGGGTCAAGCAGTGGCAGCCACCGTGGTCACGGCCTCAGGCAGTGCGCTGCGCTAGGAAGAAGTGTGCTGAGCGTGAGGACTCGTCCGGAAGCGAGGGGCGACCCTACCCTACCAAGCCGGGGTCAATCATCTCCGGGGTGTTCAATCGGCTTGCGGACAACGGGAGGAGGCTATCCCTGTTACTACGGCTTGTCCGAGCAAGCTTGTTACGATGTCAGACGACGCGAGCCTGCAACAGGTGTCGAACTTTCCACAAGCGCCTCCGTCCCCATTTGCACTTGTACTTCAGTACTTCTTCGCTATGGCGTCGCATTGCAACGTCAAGCACTTGCTTCACCTGGTACCGTTGAGCATTGGAGTACAAAGCTGCCTCTGGTGTTTTATCACAGCTCTGAGGCGACTTGGGTTTCATGGGTACTTTTCCTGACACAGAGCAGGATGGTACGCAAGGGGAGGCCAGTGTGGGGCTCGCACTGCTCAAATGTGCAAGCTGTTCTATAGGTCGTTGCAGGAAGATAGCCCAGCGATATATTTGAGTTGAGTGTAGCGCTGCCTTTGCTACTGACCAGCGCTCGCGGTGACGTAGAGCCTGGCCGGCCGCGCAGGGCCAAGATGGCAAGCAGCGTACGCTGCTGCGCACGTTCTCCAACTCCTTCAAGAAGGGGACTGCCAACCTGCGGCGCGGGCTCACCCCGCGCAGCCGCACCAGCTCGCAGACGGACGAGCTGGGTGAGGCGGTGCCGCCTGCGCCTGTGCCTACCGCTGCCTCCGCGCCGCCCAAGGTGCTGGACAACCAGGTCGAACACCAAGTGCACGTCAAGATAGCGGAGGTGCGCACCCGTGCCACACACAGCAACCCTTGAAGAGGCAACAGACTGGCGTGCAAAGCTTGAGAACAACTTTGACACTAGGGGTTAAAGGTATAGCTATATACTTGCTGCCTCACGGTTGCCTCGCCTTTGCGGTCGATCACTGTCTGCGGGAGCAGGTCCCTGTATGCTGACACATCTATGGCACCTCAGAGCAGTGCAGCTGAAGGGCAAGGTGCGCGCGGCAAGACCTGCCTGCTCTCGCAGGCGCTGGGTAACGTGCAACATGGTGTCCAGGGGGGCGCTGGTGCTGGCGGCTGGACCACACCTGGTTGTGGCTCTAACTCCGTGCCCTGTCGACATCAATGAGCAGGTAGTCTCAGGACTGTCAGAAAAAGGTAGAATTATATGCTTGAAGAGCAGAAGCTCGCGGCGTGGCAGGTGGACGGCGTGCCCAAGGTCCAGATCGCCAGCAACGAGCCGGCGAGCCAGCAGGCACCCGAGCAGGCGAAGAGGGAGGAAAAGGCCGAGCAGGCGAAGAGGGAGGGAAAGGCCGAGCAGGCGAAGACGGAGGAGAAGGTGCCGGCCGCCGGCGAAACCAAACCGGCCACCGACGTCAAGCCGGCCGCCGAGACCAAGCCGGCGCCGGCGCCGCCGGCCGGCGCGCCGCCGCCGCTGCCGGCGAGCGACCCGCCTGCGCCGTCGCCGGCGGCCGAGGACGTGCCCACCCCCGACAAGGCCGAGCACAAGGTCGAGCCGTCGGGCGCGTCCGTGCCGGCGCCGGACACGCCCAAGCAGCCGAGCGCCCCTGAGTTCTCGCACGCCCCGCCCACGCCGCTCGGCCCTGCCCACGCCGCGGGCCAGCCGGAGCCGGCCGAGGCAGCAGGAGAGCGGGTCGCCGCGGCGGCGCGCGGGGAGACGCTCACGCACGAGGTTGACCCGCCGGAGCCCGCCGCGCCAGAGCCCGTCGAGCGCGCCCTGGAGCCGGCGCCGTTCGCAAGCGGAGAGGCCGGCGCAACGCCTCTCGACCGCGACTCGACGGTGAAGGCGGTGGACAGCGAGCTGCAGTACGCCGCTGAGGCGGTGCGTCAGCCGGCGCGCACTGTGGCTCCGCCGCACGCTGTGCTGCTGCTTGGCAGCGTGGGCTCCTTGCTGCATATGAGCTCCGCTGCAGTAGGCGGAGAATGTCCGCATGTGGGCGACGTGGCATGATGATGAGCCGGTCGCTGGCCGCGCACTCTGCGCGCGCGCTGACGCGCGTGGGCGGGCGCCCGCGCAGCCCAAGAAGGAGGCGGGGCGCGGGCAGGTCGACTTCAGCAAGGTGGCCAAGGCGGTGGTGGCGGCGGCGGTGCTGGTGGCGGGCGCGGTGGCCGCCAAGCGCCACTTTGGTGCGGCTCTGTGGGAGCGGCTGACAGCGCCGCGCTCTGGTGTGTTTCACGCGTGCGGGGTTGTTGAGACGCTCTGCTGCCAACGCCTTCTGCGTGACTGAGGTGGTGCACACAGTCGGTCTGTGGCTCTGTGCCGACGGTCATGGCGGCTGCTGACATGATGTTGCCATGCAGCAGGGATCGCAGGGAGACTTCATTTTGATGTGCACCTTCACCAGGCTTGCCTCAGTGATTGCGCGTGTCTGCGCAGACACCGTCCCTGAAGAGGAGGAGGTGGAGGAGCCCGCGCCCGTCGCGCGCTCGAAGGGCTTCTGGCAGCGCGGCTAGCGGCGTGATCAGCCGTGGTCAGCCGGTTGTGCGCGCAGAGACTGGTTTGGCTGCGCGAGTATGCGGCGGCATCTGTGCCAGCCGCGTGTGCTGTGCAGTGCGGCGCCGCAGCTGCGCGCAGGCTCCTGCCGCACTGGTGGGGCAATGGGGCAATTGGTGTATGTGTGGCAGCAGACGGGCGATGGCAGCGGGAGCAATGTGCCGCAGGCCACTGACATCGTGCGCAGGGCCTTTGCATTGATGCGACACCAGGCTGCTCGACAGTTCTGGCAGAAGGTCTGTGAAAGTCCACTTGGTCATCTCTCGTAAGACGCCGCAGGTGTTCTCTCTTGGCGGGCTGGCGGCAGCCTATGTGCACGGGTTCGGGGAGCAGTGTGGCGGACAAGACTTTGCGCAGTGGCCCACGCCAGAGTTGTGGTCCCTCCGGATATGCTGGGTTTGGGCAGTCCAGGCAGGCCCGCGCCAACTCAGCTGGTGGCCGCGCCTGCGGCACTGGACTGCTTGCAGCCATGTGCTGCATGGCCAAGCGAGCTGCACAGGTGCACACTTCTGCATCTCTGCGTGCTGCGCTCGTTCTCCATCCTCCGGCGTCGATGATTCGTGGGTCCGTCGTCTGGGCTGTCATTCATTTCCGCATGTTTTGCTGTGGCCTGGCTTGCCGTGAGGCCGTGAGGCGGTTCGAGGCTCAGCATGCAAGCACGCCTCGGGGCCTGATGCACTGTATTTGGCAGCCGACGCACCCCCCACACCGCCCCACCTTTTGTGACATAGCGTGCGGTCGGCGTGTGTGGGGGCCATGGTGTGTGCGCGGGCTGCAAGGTCTGCGCCTCAGCAGCGATGCGGCAGTTTTGGAAACCGCTGGTGCGATGCATGCAATGTTGAGCGTGGTGAAATGATACCCGGAAGTGGACTGTCTGCGAATTGATAACCTTGCATTGATTTAACCATGTAATGCGCTCACAAGAGAGGGATGACGGGCGACTGTGTGCTCACTTCCTCGCACTCGCAAAGCGCCGCTGAGCGCAGGTCAGCAGCAGTTGCCATCATGCAGCCGCGCGCAGTGCACCGCGGTCGCACGCTCCCTCAGCGCCGCCTGGCAGCGTGCTACCATAGCGCGCGACAAACTCCGCGGCGGTGGTGCGCGCCAGCGGCGCCGCGTGCAGCGACTGCACGCCCGCGCTCGTCACCCGCACGGCCGCATAGTCGCCGGCGCGCAGCTCCACGGGCGCGCCCGGCGGCCCGGCGCGCAGAGCCGCCAGGCTGCCCGGCACGGCCGCGTCCGCGGCAAACAGCACGCGCTTGTTGTGGCAGGTCCGCCCAGTAAGCAGCGCGGGCGAGCGGCGCGCCGGGCCCTCCACCAGCACCTGCAGCGCGGCCGCGTCCCGGGGCTGTCGGAACTAGGCGACGCACCCTGACGTCACTCCCTCTTCACGGACGGTGTACGAACCAAATGGCTGCCGCCGCTCCTTCCCGCACACGTCGTGCAGGGAACGCTGCAGGAGGCGCACGTGCAAGTGAATGCAACATATTCACATAATTCAGCCCCTGTGGGTAACTGCGTTTCGCCGAGCCTGCAATGACCACACGGAGAACGGCGGCGCACCAGGTGCGCGCGGCCGACCTCGGCCGCGTTGCGCGCGGCGGCGGCCTCGCGGAACGCCGCGATCACCTCGCCCAGGCGCCGCGCCTTGGTCGCGGGCGGCACGTCGTCGGCCAGCGTGCGCGCCGCGGCCGTCTTCGGCCGCTCCGAGTACGCAAACATGAAGGCCTGCTCGAACGCGGCGCCGCGCATGAGGCCCAGCGTGTCCGCGTGCTCCGCCTCGGTCTCGCCGCAGAAGCCGGAGATCATGTCCGTGCTCAGCGCCGCCTGCGCCCGGCGGGTCAGCATGTGCTGGTGTGGTGCGCGATGAAGTGCAGGGGACGGCGGGAGCGCACAGGTGGGCCCGCGCTGCGACTGTGGGCTTCCTTCTTCTGTCGCGTGCGAGCAGTTGAGATGTCCTGGTTCACAGGCGCTGTGAAACCAGGACATCCCAGCTGCTCGCATGCGACGAAAGAGGGAAGCCCACCGTCGCAGCGGGGGCCCACCTATGCGCTCCGAGGCAGCGCGCTACCAAGGCCGGCCCCGAGGCGGCAAGGCGCCGACCAGCAGCCGCGCTCGCCCGAGCGGGCGCGCCTGGGGGAGGCACTCGCGCACGCGGCGCAGCAGGGCATCGTACGCGCCGCGCGTGTAGCCCCGCCGCATGCGCGCCAGCACTGCCGTGGACCCGCTCTGCGCCGGCATGTGCAGCTGCTTGCACGCGTTCGGGTTGTCGGCGAGCGCCTGCCGCGCGGGCGCGCGCAAGCATCAGGCGGCGCGGGGCGCGGCGACGGCGCGAAGCGCCGCAGTCGCCCCAGGGACACTCGCAGCGATGCTGGCCGCGCAGGCAGGATTCGCCAGGGTCTCATCAAGCAATGCTCTGCCCGCAAGCCGCACGCCGCTCCTCCCGTCTCCGAGCTCGCGGCGCAGCCGCGCGCCGGCGCCCCCGGCCTCGCCCGCGCCGCCCGCCCGCTGCGCGGACACGCCTGCAGGACGTCGTCGGAGAAGTCCTTGGGGTGCGGGCTGGTGAAGCGCACGCGCAGCTCCGGGTCGACCGCCGCCACACGCTGCAGCAGCTCCCCGAAGCGCACCGCGCCCTCGCGCCGCGGGCGGTAGGGCGAACGGAAGCCCTGCACGCCCAGGTCCCACACGGTCAGCAGCACAAAAAAACCCTAGGCGCTGGCAGTCACGCATCTGCAGTCGTGGCCTTTGTTCTAGCCTGCCGATGCACGCCTTCACGCCTGGAAACCCGCCAGTCCATGCGCACAGCGCCAAGCATCTGCATCTGCATGAGCAGGCACCTCCGGCGCGCGGCCGTGCACGTGCACTCCGGGAAGCTGGCACGCAGCCGCGGCACAGCGCGACGTGCATGCGCGCCTCTGCATACACCGAGGAAGTCAGCGCGCCTCTGCATAACACGGAGAAAGCGGCGCGCCTCTGCATACACCGAGAAGGGGTCCGGCGCGGCCGCAGGCGGCGCCTCGCACGCGCTGACATCGGCGTACGAGTTCACGTTCTGCCCCAGCAGCGTGACCTCCTTCACGCCCGCGCGCGACAGCGCCTCCACCTGCCGGCAGGCGGGCAGCGCGCGTCGCGGGTGGCGCCTGCTGCCCTGTGGCTCAGTCTGACAACATGACCCGGACCAGAGCATGTCAGCCAGTGCCTCAGGCACACGGCATGGCGTGCTGGCGGCCCCGCAGGCCCACTGACGGAGGAGCCAGGGGGCCGCGCCTCCGCCAGGATCGACGCCAGCGGCCGGCTGCGCTCCCGGCCCCGCACCTGCCGCGCTGCCCCGCGGTGAGCGCACGCCGTCGCAGGCGCCCACGCACACACGCGGCTGCGCTGTGCCCAGCACAGCCTGCACCGCACGGATGAACCATACAAGCAGCAGACTCATACCGGCGCAACAGACATGCCCTGCCCCAGCCAGGGCGGGCGCGCGCATGCGGGACGATGCAGAACGAGCAAAAGTTGCCGCAGCCGCGCATGACAGACAGGTACGCAGACGTGGCGCCCTGCGGCCGCAGCGGCGCGATGTCTGCCGCGCAGCGCCGCTCGCGCGTCAGCGTCACCCTTATGACGGACTGGCATGCAGCGCACGCGGCAAAACGCGCAGCGCCTCCCATGTCACGCAGTGCTTGTGCGGGTCATGCTCTGGGCAAGCGGCGCAGCGGTCAGACCTGATGCAGCTCGCTGGCCGCAGCTGGGAGTGGGTCGGCGCTGGAGCTGGGGACCGCACCCGCGTATGTCTCCTCATGCGACAGCTGGACGTTCATGGCGCTCTGCCCCGGCTCATGGTCCTCGCCCTGCCCCCGAGACAAGCAGCGTTCGCTGCGGCGCGCCCGCGAGCACACCCATGTGGTGGCTGTTCGCCGGCACGCCAGTGCACAGTGCGGATCACGCATGCATGGCACCAGGAGCTTCGCAGGCCCCTCGCACAGCAGGACGTCCGTGGGTAGGGCACGGCAGCGCGCCGCGCCTGCACGATCCGCAGCAGGCGCGGCAGGTCGCGGTAGGAGTCGGGCCCGGCCACCACGTCCACCATGCCGCGGTCCAGCATCCGGTCCTTCAGGCGCTCCGCCATGCACCCGAGCACGCCGACCACGGGGCCCCTCGCGCGCCTGCCGCCCCTGCCGCGCTCTCATGCACTGCGCCGAAAGGCCGAGCGTTCTCCGCAAGTGTGAACAAACATGCGCTTTAAGATACGGTTCTTCACCCAAGCATGTAAGTGAAAGTGTAGCAGGCGTGGACAAGCGTACCAGGACACGTTACTGGTAGACAGGACGGCAGCACACCCATAGCAAGTGACGCTGGCGCAGCACGTGAGCGCACCGGTCCTTGGCGCGCCGCTGCTCCCGCAGCGCGCGGAACGTGCCGAGCCGGCACCAGATCTTGTCCTCGGCCTTCTCGCGGATGGCACACGTGTTGACAAGCACGACATCAGCTTCTGAAGCCGCTGGCGCCTCCCTGTAGCCGGCGCCAGCCAGCACGCTCCTCACGACCTCCGTGTCCGCCAAGTTCATCGCGCACCCGTGGCTGCGCCCGGCACGCAGCGAGCGTCATCAGGAGCAGAGCAAGTAGCGAGAGTTGTTAAGAGCAGAGCAAGCACTGGAGCTCGACAGCTCGGCGCGCTGAGGCGGCCCGCACGTCTCCAGCCACACCGAGCGGCCCGCCGACTCGGCCGGCAGCCCGAGCTGCGCGGCGCCGCCGCGAGCGAAGAAGCTGAGGTCCGGCCCCGCCGCCAGGCGCTCCTGCAGCGAGCTGAGCGCCCGGGAGCCGCTGCGAGACTGCACAGCGTTCACCACCCGCCGCCGCACCTCGAGCAGCGCCATTGCGCGCTGCTCCGGACCACTCCTGTGTGCTGGCAACGAGACTGTTACATTAGCTAGACTAGACTAGCATATGGCAGCCTCTTTCTGCCATGAGAAGAGCTTGGGCTTGCTTCTCCCCGCTTGGTGGCTGTCAAGATGACGCTGTGCGTAAGAAGACGTAAGCCAATCTCTGCACATGCCCAGCCTCCTCGGCACCTACTCCCACGGGGGCGCACTAAAAAGCTCCCTCACGGTCAATGCCCCAAAATGTCCTACCCTGCAAGCCCCATTAAGGTGCCTGTCATGAAGGCTCGCGACCGAGCTCGTGAGTACGTTCGTGAGCCTCCGGCGTACCTTCACGTGAACTGCACAATGGAGACCGTTCGCTTCACTCTGCTGGCCGCTGTGCTTGTTGCGCTGGCCGGCAGCGCAGCAGCAAAGGCCAAGGACACAACAGTCACAAACAAGGTCCGGGTCTTTGATCCTGTGGTTTGCACGCTTGCAGCCCGCCGCACTACTGCCATATGCTACGCCACCTCGCTGATCTGATCAGCAAGCATTTGGAAGCGATCACAAACACTGGCTGTTCCTGCAGGTGTTCTTTGACATCTCGATCGGAGGAAAGTCAGCGGGTGAGCTGCGCAAGGGCCAGATCTCTTGCTTGCTTTCCTGCATGCAGAGGCCAGTGGCTGTCAAAGTAGTCCTGCACGCAAGGCCACACTGGCAAGTGCTGTGGTGGACGCAGGCCGCGTCGTGCTTGGTCTGTACGGCAAGCAGGCCCCGAGGACTGTGGAGAACTTCCGGGCGCTCTGCACCGGTGCGCTCCCGCGATGCACCCCCTCTGCTGGCCAGCAGAGTGCGTTGCGCGACTGCCTGGCACGTGTATACGGGTGAGAGGGCAGCGAGCAGACTGCTCGATGCGGAGTAAGAACACCGCCTCGGGAGGCTCACGTGAAGGCTCTGTGCAGGCGAGAAGGGCATGGGCAAGAAAGGCAAGCCGTTGCACTTCAAGGGCTCGACCTTCCACAGGATCATCCCGCAGTTCATGCTGCAGGTATGGATTTTTTGCCTCGCTGCACTGCAAGCTGCCTCCGCTCTTGATTCAGTCGTGTGCATAAGGAGCGCCGGAGAGGTTTCCCGGAATGCAGGCTGCGTGTTAGGATGTAACCTTGCACCTGCTTATTGCGGCAGGGGGGCGACTTCACCGACGGCGTGGGGACTGGCGGCGAGTCGATCTACGGCGAGAAGTTCCAGGCGCGCACGGCCTGCCCGGCTGCTCCCTGCCCGCAGTGCGCGGCGCTCAACCGACGATGAAGACGCCGCTGCAGCCCTGGAGCAGAAGCGCATGGGTGTGGCAGCTGCCCTGCCCAGCAAGTGAGGCAGGCGCGCGCGAGCGCAGGACGAGGACTTCAGCCTGAAGCACGACACGCCGGGCATCCTGTCCATGGCCAACTCGGGCAAGGACACCAACGGCAGCCAGTTCTTCATCTGCACGGTCGCCACGCCCTGGCTGGACGGCCGGTGCGCAACCTGTGCCGCCTGCTTGTTGGTGAGCAACCTGCACCTGGCTCGAGGCGGCCGTTCTGTAGCTGACCCCCTTGCGGCTGCGCAGGCATGTCGTCTTCGGCAAAGGCGCGCCTCCCAGTCGCAGCGGGTTGGTGTGACGCGGAAAGCATTGTCCGTCATGTCAAGCTCATGCAGTGCATGCTGCTGCTGCTTCCCTGAGACACACCAAAGGGTAACGCGTCCAGCTTCATCTGGTGTGATGCATCTGCCTAGCTGGCCGGCACCGCGCACGGCCTGCCACGCCGCGCCGCTCACGGGCCCTGTGCGCGCCTGCCGCAGTCCTGGAGGGCCTGGACGTGGTGTACGCGGTGGAGAAGGTGACCCCCGGCCCCCATGCCTGCCGCCGACACCCCGCATCTGCCTGCACTTCAGGCCGCGCGGTGAGCCAGCGCGCGGCCGGCAGGTCGGCTCGCCCAGCGGCACGCCGTCCAAGAAGGTCGTCATCACCAACTCGGGCGAGCTGCCCGCCGCCGACACCGCCTGAGCGAGCGCGGCCGCGTTCCGCCCCCGCCTGCGCCGAGGGGTGTCTGGAGCGCGAGGGCGCGGCGGCGCTGGCGGAGCAGGCTGGCCGGGCTGGGCGCGTGACTGTGCACACGCGGCATCGCTTGAGCGGTGCATGTGGGGAAGCAGTGGGGAGCGCATGGCCTGCGCATCGCCAGAGGCTGTTACGCATGTGTGCACTCTGCAGCTGCGCTTCATGACTCTGACCTAGCAGAAATGCGAGCACAATAGCTACCTCACACCTCAAATTTGTCCAGCAGACATGCAAGACATGTATGTGCACAGCCTTACATCCCGACGCAAACCCAGCCAAATCATGCATTCTTGCTCCAGCCAGTGCGAGAAGGCGCATGGACGGCAGCTGTCGGCATGCGCATTGCCCCTCTCACTTGGCGTTCTGGCTCCAGTCGTACGGTTTGTACGTGAACCTGATGCTGCCCACGTCGCCCAGGCTGTCCTCCAGCAGGGCCTCCAGCGCCCGGCTCGCCGCATCCGGAAGGTGCCGCAGCAGAAAGACGAGCAGGTCCTGCTTGGTGCCAAAGTCGCGGCCGTACCTGCGCGCCGCGAGCGCCGCGCCATGCATGAGGCGGCCGCTGGTTAGGGTAGGATAGGGTTAATGTTAGGGTTAGGGCCGCGCGCGGCAGGCTGAAGGAGCGGCAGAGGGCTGCGGGCGCGCGCACCAGCTGAAGATCTTGCTCATGACGAGCTCCCGGTCGCCGCTCCGCACCTCCACCTCGCCTGCGCGCCGCGCGCGCGCGCCGCGCCTCACCCCCACGCGCGTGCCGCCTGGTGCCGGGCAAGCTGGGCGGGTGCCGCCGCCGGCGCTCGAGGCCGGGGCGCACTCTCACAGAATGCGGCCGCTGCGGCCGCCAGGCCCTCCTCCAGCGCGTCCGCGGTGTAGACCCGGATGGGCGGGCAGGATTTGGCGCCGCACACGAGCGCAAAGTGGATGCGCGGGTCGAGCGGCTGCACCACCTGCACGGCGCACCCAGCTTGCGCCGCTGGGCGGCCGACCCACCGCCGGCCGGACCTGGCCTGCGTGCGCGCGCGCTCGTGCGCGGCCTGCCAGCCGCTCAGGCACGCAGGCAGACGCAGGCACGCAGGCAGAAGTCACATGGAGGTTGCGAGCCAGGGTGACCATGTCATCCCATTCTGCGATCGGTCATGCCTGCATGCGCCGCAGGCCTGCTGCAGCGGCCGGCCTGGGTCACAGGCCAGCTGGGCGGGACCTTGCCACACGTGGCGGGCGGGCGCCGGGGCGCGCCTGCGCCAGCCGCGGGTCCCCCGCCTTGAACGTCCGGCCGGCCAGCTGCGGCAGGCCGAGCAGCACGAAGGGCGACGCCGGGCTGGCCGCATTGCCGCGCAGGACGCCGTGCTCGATGTCGTTCGCTGGCGCGCGCGCCCCGGGCTCTGTCACCGACCCATTCACCCGCCGCGCGCGGGAGGACGGCCGGCGAAGGCCGGGCCTGGCGTGCAGGCGCTACAGGGTTGTGTAGGGTATTGTGAGGGCCGCGCGGCAGGCGGGCACCTGAGTAGTCCAGGCCGCCGATGCGGTACTTCACGCTCCCAAACCTGGCCGGGCGCGCCACGCCATGAGCGCAGGCCTGCTGCGAGCTTGCACGAATGTGGGCCACGAGCGAGGGGCCGGCCGCAGCTTGCGCGCACGGGCAGCGGAGCGCGCACCACTGCAAGCGCTTGAGCGTGCCGTCGGCCGGCCCGAACAGGACCAGCGCGTGCACCTGCGGCGGCCGCGGCGATGCTGAGCCGGCTGCAGGGGACGGCGGCGAGGCAAGCAGAGCAAGAGGCGGCAGCGCTGACGGCAGCGCGCGCGCCGGGAGCAAGCAGGCGCGGCGCGCACGATGAGCTGGTTGTAGATGTTGATGTAGAGCGCCATGCGCGCCTCGCGCGAGAGGCCCGCCATGTCCACCGCCTGCCGCGCGCGCGCGGTTCTTGCTGGGCAGGGTAGGGTTGGGTTGAGCGCACCACCTGCGGTGCAGGCCGCACGCGTGCATGACGCGCGGCGCGACCTGGCGCCCTGGCCGGCTCCCCGCACGCCCCTGGCGGCAGAGCGTGACGCCGGGGCAGGCGCCCGCCCGCTCGCGCGCGCCGGCCTGGCGCTAGCGCCCGGTGCGCCACTGCAGGCGGGCGGGCGCAGGCGCCGCGCGGCGGCGCGCCGCGCCTGCAGCTCCGCCGCCGCGGCGCAGAACGCAGCAAAGCCGGGGTCGGCGCCCAGCGCGGCGTAGTCGACGGCGCGGCCGTCCGGCGCGAGGTGGCGGTCGTACAGCGCCAGCACGCGCTGCCGCAGCTCCTCCGCGACCTGCCGCGGCACCCGCACCCGTAATTCATGGCGCGGCCTGCACCGCCACGGGCGAGCAATAGAAAAAAAGACTGATACAAGATTAGAGCCAAATGACGTATCCGTCAAGCCCTGCTCCTCGCCCAGACGCCCCGGCCCTCTGGTCCGCAGCGGGGGCGGCGCTGCCGCAGGCGCGCGCCCGAGCGCGCCGCCCGCGGCCCCTGTGCCTCCTCTACTGGCGGGCAGGCGCCTGGGACAGCACGCGCGAGCGCCAGGAGAGGCGGCGCCGACCTGCGGAGCCGGCCGGGCCGCGGCCGGCCAGGCAAAGTGCGCGTTGAGCGGCTCGCCCAGGCGCGGGCGCGGCGCGTCCGCCACCAGCCGCAGCAGCAGGGGCGCCGCGCCGGCGGCGCCCGGCCGCGCGGCGTCCGCGTCCCGCGGCCCCGCCGCCACGCTCAGCAGCGCCGCGCGCTGCAGGCCGCGCAGGGCCTCCGCCGCGGCCTCAGCCGACCCGACGCGCGGCGCCAGGCTCGCGAGCGCTTCATCAGGCGTGAAGGTCGCGGCGTACGTGGCGCCCCTGCCACGGCAGGGTGGCTCCGTATTTGCATGCGGGCCCATGCCCAGGCATGGCATGTGAGGGCAGCGTGCAGGGGGTCATTGAGCGGCTGAGGCTTCAGGCCAAGGCTCGAGCCACACTGACGAGCGAGCACCTTGAAACAACTGCCAGGACCCTCTCCATGGCTGTGGAGAACTGCGGGGCGCACCCGATGCGGTGCTCAGACCGCGGTATGCACGCCGCCAGCTCCTGCAGCCGAGCATACTCGGCGGCGCTCAGCCCGCCGACCCCCGACCCCGCTTGCCGGCTCTGCAGCGACAGCGCCTTGTGAGAGCGGGAGCCGGCCCTGTGAGCAATACAGGGTGCGCGCTGCGGCGGGCGCACCTGTGCGTTGGCGGCGGAGCGCTCGACGGCGGCCCGCAGGTCGGGCGGGAGCGCGCCGCCGCCCGCGCCCTCGCCGAGCAGCGCCGCAAGCTCCCCCCGCTCAATGGCACCCTCCAGCTCGGTCGCCCCGCCCAGCAGCTCGCCTCCGACAAACACCTGCTCGGCACGGCGCTGTACAAACCAGTTCGGTGACGTGAGCGTGCGCCGCAGCAGTGCCGCGGCGTGGCACCCGCGGCGCACCTGAGGGACGGTGCGCAGGCCGGTGCTCTTCTTGATGCTCCGCAGCAGGTCCAGATCTTGGGACAGCTCGACCTCCTCGAACGGGACGCCCGCGCTCCTGAGAGCATCCTTCGCCCGCTTGCAGAAGGCGCAGCCGAGTGTCGTGATCACGGCCACGCGCGGCTCTGTCGCGGGCTGCGCTGCAGCCTCGCCGCGCGCCGCAGCTGCTGCGCTGCCTGCCATAAGGCCGGGCGCACGCTGCCTCCTCGAGCTGAGCTTGCAACTCCTCCTAACGCCGGGCTCAGGCTCCCTATGAAGAGGCAGGACCGGCCTGCTGCACCATCTCCGGCTGCAGTGGGCAGGCCTGGCTGCCTTGGGGCGCCACGCCTTTGAAACAAGCGCAGGCAGAGACCTCGCCAGTACAAGGACCGGCCTCTGCATCAGTGGGTGCAGCACGTGCGCTGGCCCACTAGCGCTGGCGGCCTCGCCATAGCATGCTTTGCGAAGCGCTAGCGCGTGAAAAGAAAGCCGGCACAGTGATATTGTCGTCTGTGTTACAGCCTATACCAGCTGCATGGGCTTGGCCAGAAGTGATACATGCAAACCACACACCTACAGGTCTATGTGCATGCTTGTGTTTGCACGCATGCAAGACACCCAACAGATACTCACATGCCCCGGCAAGACAGCCTACGCGCACTCCCCGAGCAGCCACTCAAGTGCCACCTTCCTCTTCGCCAGCATGAGACTGCCCTTTGCCCTTAGACTTGCCTCCGCGGCCCCGCCCACGGCCGTGCCCGCCGCCGCCGCCGCCCCCGCCGCCGCCGCCGCCGCGCCTGCCGCCATGGCCGCCCCCTGCAGCACACGATGGTGTGAGCACGCGCCAAGAGGCGCTGCAACCCGGGCCACGGGCAGCATCGCTGAGAGCAAGCGACTCACAACAGGGCGCGGCCAGAGGGCAGCCTGCATGCGGGGCCAAGCCAGATCCGCCCGCTCCCACCCACGCTTCAGGCGGCCATGCAGCCAGTAGGGAAACACAGGGAGCCCGCGCACCGCTGGCGCTGCGCGGCGCCCAGGCGGGCATGGCGGCGGCGGCGGCCGCCGCGCGGTCCTCGGCAGGCCGGCCGCCGCGGTCGGGCACGCTGCCCATGAGCACGCTCTTCACGCTGGCCGGGAAGGCGGCCGCGTCGCTGCTGGTCGCCGCCGCGCCCACCGCCAGCAGGTCCCCTGGCGGCGCCCCGGCAGAGGACCTCTTTCATCATCCTTGCACGGCATGACGGTAGCGCGCTGTGCGCACGCTGCTGTGCGCGCCAGGCCGGCGCCGCGCAGCCCGGCGCAGGGCCGCGCTGCCTTTACATGCAGGCGACCATCATGCAGGGCCCGGGCCGGGCAGCTGCGGCAGGCGCGCTGCGCGGCGCGCGGCGCACCTGGGCGCGCGGCAAAGACGTCGTCCAGGCCGACCGCGGGCTGCGCGACCAGCGCGGCCGCGCCGGCGTCCGCGGCCGCGCGCGCGGCGGCCGCGCAGCCCTGCTCCGCCAGCCGCTCCGAGCGCAGCAGCGACTGCAGCGTCACCTGCGCGGCCCAGCGGCGCCGCCGCTCCTCGGCCGCGTGGTCGTCCACAGGCGAGCCCGGCGTGGTGCGCAGCGGCGCGGGTAGCACGTCGCCAGCCAGCCGCCTCCTTGTCTAGCCTCACCCGGGGAGGCAGGACAAGGTATGATGACCCGGGGATGACACAAGGAGCGTTGGCGGCCCTGCGCTTCGGCCCGTGCGTGCGCCGGCAGGTGCAGGTGCAGGTTGGCGCCGGGCCGGACCTGGGCGCGCTCGATGAGCATGCGCCGCCGCAGCGAGTACTCCGCGCGCAGCGCCTCGTCCACCTCGTGCAGCCGCGCCGTCTGCCGGCCGCGCCGGCCGCCCGCGTCGCCGGCGCGCGCGCGACGCAACCTGAAAAGGCGCCTCACGGCGCGGCAGCAGCAGCGCCGCCACTCGTGCCGAACAAAGAGGGCGAGACGTGCCAGCACGCCTGTCTCGCTGCACCAGATGCAAACAGTGGGCTCTGGTGAGCGGCCACACTGCTGCAGCGGCCAATGGTGCGCTGCCGCGTTCCTACGCACGGGGACGGGATGTGGCCCTCACAAGCAGACAGACAGATCGCATTTTGAAAATAGGAAGCACAGCGTCTTGGCTTCCCTGACCCTCGGCCTGAACGGCTGCCGGCGCAAGCCCCGTGGCGCACCTGCGCCTCAGACAGATTGCCGCGCGACAGCACGGGCTCACCCGCGGCGCGCGGCGCGCCGCCGCCCGCGCCGCGCGCCTGCAGCAGCGCCGCGAGGCGCGCGTCCGCCGCGCCCGCCAGCGCGCACGCGCCGCCGCCAGCCTCCGCCACGCCCAGCAGGCCGGCCAGCGCGCGCAGCCGCGCCGACGCCTCCGCGGCCGCGTCCTCCTGGCGCACGCCTTCGAGCCATCAGGAGCGCGCGGTTGCACCGGGGCGCGTGCCAAGCAGCTTAAGGTCGCAGCAAGCAGGTCCTTTACGCAAAGTATAAGCTGGGAGCGCCAGCCAGCAAATACATCAGGACACTGGGGTGCGCCCGGACCCGCCCTGCTCATGCACAGGCAGACGCATCCGCAATGCGCCGCAGCAAAGACAAGCGAAATTGAATCACGCCTCAGGTTTTCAGTGCGCTGCAACCGGGCGGCCGCCGCTTGCGTGGCAAGCGCCGCGCCCTTCACATGCGGCTACCGAGGTTGCAGCTGCGGGTCCCCTGCGCACCGCGGGGGGGTTTGCCGGCGTGGGGGACGCGCGCAGCAGCCGCGCGGCCTGCAGGTGGCCCAGCAGGCGCTCCAGCAGCAGCAGGCGCCGCTGCGGCGCCCGCGCGCCGCCCGCCGCGCGGCCGCCACAAACCCCGC
>JAABUV010001667.1_pt1 | contig 31799 bp, 38 predicted proteins | sample 5559971 | NCBI WGS metagenome assembly JAABUV01 (sample SAMN10711881, study PRJNA513362) | rock metagenome | isolation source: Antarctica rocks | place: Antarctica: Victoria Land, Knobhead nord | collected 2015-12-19
GCGCTGTGGCGGTGCGGCGCGCCCGCAGCCACGACCCCTCGCGGCCGGCCTGCTGTTGCGAGGGCCGCACACTGCGCAGCCCTGTCGCTGGAAAGCTCTCATGTAAACAGCACTGCTGCTCGCTCATAAACGCACGCTGGTGGCGCCTGATTAGTCAGTCTGGAGATTTCGATCTGGAAGAACTTGCGCTGGCTGCACACGCTGGCTGCACTCAGCAGTCAGCCTCATCCGAGCTGCCCTTGCCAAACAAGGGCAAGGCATGGCGTGATGCATGCCGTGCGCGCGCGCAGGTACGGCAATGTGTCGTCCAGTTCCATCTGGTACGTCCTCGCCTACATCGAGACCATGCAGGTGCGGCCTGTGCTGCCGCGGCCCACCGCATGGCCTCTGGCGGCGTGTGGCCCTGCATGGGCGCGCATGCCGTATCGCGGGGCCCACCCGCTGTCCAGGGTGGGCCCACATGCCAACGCGTGCATGCTCCTATTCTTCGTTCACCAGCAAACATGCGGCTGCTTGCTTACATGCTCAGCGCCTATCAGGGTCCTGTCCACCTGTTGCAGCGGTCGTGCAGGCCGGCAAGCCCAGCATGCCAGCGCGCATTGAGCGCGCGCGGCGAGCGCGGCAGGGCGTCAAGCGCGGCGACCGCGTCTGGCAGCTCGCCTTTGGCAGCGGCTTCAAGTGCAACAGCGCGGTCTGGCGCGCGCGCCGCGCCGTGCGCACGCAGCATGAGGCGTTCCTGGACGACGAGTGAGCGCGCGCCGGCGGCCGCGCCGCGCGGCGTGTGGGCGCGCAGTGCGCGCGCAGCATGCGGCGTACGCAGGGTAGCGAGAGATGAGGTCGCCCGCCCCGGCCGGCTCGCCGCGCATGCGCGCGCAGGGCCGCCGCGCGCGTGCAGCGTACGCGCTGCTTGGGATCCGGCAGCGCGTGCGCGGTGGGCCGGTGGCCGCATATGCGGATGCACATGGCCATGGGCGCGGGGCGCAGTGCTTCTGGACAGTAAGGACGCGCTGCGCGAGCGCGTTCCGTATGCAGCAGAGAGCGGGGCTGTACGCAGGAGGCGCGCGCAGGGTAACGCATGTGAAAGCTCGCCACAGCTGCGCGAGAGGCGAGCAGGCTGACTGTACGCCACAGAGTGAAGGGGCCAGGGGTCACGCCTACTCGCATATGGCAGGGCGCAGGGCGGCTTGCGGTGAATGGCCCGCCCATGGCTGCAGTCCATTGCAGTTCGTGCATGCTGCGTGCCGCTGGCCTGACCGTGCATGCTGTGTCCTGCGGTGCTGCGCTCGGCGCGTGAGGGCGCGCAGCGCTCTCGCCAGTGCGATGCGCAGCTAGGTTCCTAGAGCATGCTGGAGCGTGCCGCTGCAGCAGGAGGGAGATGCGTTTCTTTGGGCCGGGCCCCGCCGGGCTGCTGCATGCGCGCTTGTTCGGGCAGGCAGGGCGCCGTGCCATGACCGCATGCGCATGCAGCTCCGCATGGAGGCCATAGAGGCTGCCAGGAGAGCCGAAGTGAATGGAAGCGTTCCGCAAGCATGGGCGCACAGGGAGTCATGCGAACGAGCATGTCCGCCAGTGCTGCTCGTTAGCGCTCTTCCCAAACTCTTTCTGGGTTCGATAGGCTCGTGCTCCTGTTTTTTTGGCATAGGTGCTGGGTAGAATGCGATTCAAGGGACCCGTCATGACTTCAGTCTAGCTGTTTGCTGTGGCGTTGTCGCTGGCAAGCGCAAGCTCTTTGGCACAGGCCACACCGGCTGTTTTGGAGGGTGGGTTGCCTCCCCCGTGAACCCTTGCTCTGCATGCGCTTAGAGGCGTGCCGCACATGCACCCTGCTGTCATGCAGGGTGCTTTTGGGTGATGCTTTCGGCTGCGTGCATTGCTGTGCACAGAGTGATGCTGCCGTTTCCATGCCAGTGATCCTTGTATCCTGCATGCCAAGGCCTGGAAACCCTCTTTTGCCCCAATGGCCTCTCCTCAATCAGCACCGGTGAGAAGTTGTGCACCAGAAGGCGCGGAGGCTGCTGCGACCATGGCGTTTGCACCTGGCGCACCATCCTTCAGGGACCTGCCCGACGAATGCATCCTGCAGGCGCTGTCGCACCTGTCAGTGCCGGACGTGCTGGCCTTCCGCAAAACGTGCCGGCGCTTCAACTGGCTGCTGCAGGAGCAGCAGTTCTGGCTGCCGCGCCTGCGCGACGACTTTGGCTTGCACCTGGAGGCACGGCGCCCGCGCTTGCGTGCGCCTTGGCGCTGAGCTTATCTCATGCCTTATTCGCCGTCTCACCCGGCTGGTCTGCAGGCCAGCCACGAGGGCACAGTGCTGGCCGAGCTGTACTACAGCATTGCCAACCTGCCCGAGGCGCAGCCAATCCGTCTTTCAGGCGTGTACACCGATGGCGGCGCAGACCTGAACCTCTGGCAGTTCAGGGTCGACAACATGTGCGCCCCAGGGCGCTGAACTTTGCAAGGCCGGTGCTTGCTTGTGCCAGCAAGCATTGCGCCCTGAGCCTGTGCCTGACTGGCGCAGGTTTGCGCCCAACAACTGGGAGTCGTACTGCAGCTCGGGCACCGCGTACGTCAACTGCCTCGGCCTGCTGTTGGTGCGCCGCTTTGCCAGTGCCTTACAGCCCGCCAGCTAGAACTCGAAATGCTCAGATGAACTGCCTCTTCTCGAGATGTCTGACCCGAGCTCCTGTACCTGTTTCACAGCGCACGCAAGCGAGCACCGTCCGCAAGCAGCTCCACCAATGCCAACCTGCTGTTGAAAGTTTCAACTTGAAACAGGAGTCGAGCGCGCACGCGGACGAGGAGGCGGAGCGCTTCCGCGCGTTCCTGCTGCGCCGGCTGCTGCCGGCGACGCAGGCGTTCTACAGCGAGCACCCGGTGGCGGGCGGCGACCCTGGCGAGGCGGCCGCGCTGGCGCGCCGCATGATGGCGCGCCTAGCCGAGCGCACGACCGCCGAGCTGGAGGGCCGCCTGGCGGAGTTCTTCGCCCGCCTTGTCCAGGCCCGCCTTCCCCAACTACGCGAAGCTGGTCTGTCAGGGAACGCGGCCTGGCAGAAGCGCCACCACCAGATCGGGTGCAAGCAGCCTGGTGTGTGGGACGTCAGACGCAAGCTGGACAAGGCGCGCAGGGAGACAGCAACAGGCACGCAGGGAGGTGGCGACAGGGCACGCACGGTGGCCCAAGGCGCTGCTGCTCCACGGCTTGGGCTAGGTGCTGCCGTATGGCCTCCGGTGCAGCAAGCGCACTGACACGGCAGAGTCTTTATCACTCTCCCGTGCATCCCGGCGAGGGGCAGGGGCACCCGCTGGGCTTGCATCCTCTTGCCAGCCTCACACGCACACCTCTGGGTCCTCCCATGCTGAGGTCGCCCCGGGGTCTGCTGCGCGCAGGGACACCCGCTGGGCCTCATGCTGCTGCACGGCCTGCATGGCGACGAGATGGAAGCCGAGCGCATGCTGCTGGCCCAGGCGCGCCAGCGGCGCCCCGCTTGCACCCATGCTTCACCGCTCGCCAGCCCCAGGTTGATCCGCTGGAGTCAGAGCGAGTCGAACAGCGTGCGCGGCTGACCGGCGAGAGGGCAACCTTTAGTCAGCCAGCAGCCTGCCGCTGGGCATGCGGGGGCATCCTTGTCGGCTGCACGGGCTGGTGCCGGGCGCGCCAGGTGCTTGCTGGCACGGGTTGCCGTGTTCACAGATGTGCAGTGTGCGCCTGCGCGCAAGGCCGCTGCATGCGCTGAGGAGGCCGACGCAAGCGCCGGGGAGGCAGGCGGCGGCGCGCGCGCACGCGCGAGCGCGCCGCTCTGCCGCAAGCGCAAACGCGCGCCGCCTGCGCCGGGCGAGGGAGCTGACGCGCGTGCGCGGCCGGCCAGGCGGTGGAGCGCATGCCGGCGCGCCGCAACGCCACGATCACCAACGTGCTGTCCGCGCCGGGGCGCTGGCTGGTGCAGCTGGACAGGGCGGCGGCGCGCGAGCTCGCCGCCGCGCCCGCGGACGCCGCCATCCACGTCGGTGCGCGCTGCCCGTCGCTGGACTGCCGGGCGGGAGGCTGCGGCGGCAGTCGGCAGAGCTTTCTCAGGGTAGCTCTGAACTGGCAGTGCACAGTCAGCAGCACCTGCTGTAGGGAGTCTGTCGGGTGTGGAGTGCATCCCTTGAGACGCCATGCTTGTTGCGGCGAGAGGCCTGGACGTCCCGCGCGACCGTTGCGCGGCCGGTGCTGCTGCCGGGCCGCGCCGCGTCGTGCGCAGGGTGGCTGTGTTGACTTTACCGCCCTCCGGCGCACACACACACGGCAAGGCATGTTCTGGCGGCCAGTGACTGGTCTGCACAATGTCATGCGCACCTAGCGCGCTGCGGGTTCGGTCGGGCGCGCAGGTCCGAGATGTTTGGTGGTCCCACAGCTCCAGAGCGGCAGAGGGCGCCCCTCTGGAGCAGGCAGGCAGCGGCCTGACGCGCTCGACGCGCGCGCCGGCAGGCGTGATCCGGGAGCTGCTGGTGTCGCGCAAGGGCGCATACAGCTGCCCAGTCGCGGCCGGCGTGATTCTCACTGCCAACGTGGACGCGCGCAGCTTCCGCAGCGCGTCGCCAGACGCAGCCGCGCACAGCCTGCTGGCCACGTTGCAGGCGCGCGCTCCGCAGCCGCAGCGGCGGCCCCCGCCCTGCGAGGCGGCGCGAGCTCGTTCGGACGCAGGGAGAGCGGCAGCCCGCGGCCGGCCTTCATCACGTCGTCCCGTGCAGCCACGGGCATGCGCGCTTGTGCCGCCTTCCGCGCTTAGAGCGCAGAGCGGTGCTCAGAGCAGCAGGGTGATGTACAGTGCAGCGCGCGGGACGCGCGTAGAAGAGCGCACCGTGCGGACGGCACTGGTGTAGGAGCGGTCTGAGCTGGTCACAGGGGTGGGCGGTCTCATGCAGGGTGTCTGCGCCCGCACCCTGAGCGCTGCGACGCAGAGCGCCCAGGCTCAGAAGCGCTTCAAAACACGCGCACACTTTCTGAAAGCATCTGCCGCTTGCATGCAGGGCGTGGCCGAGCACCCCGCGAGCGCAGCGTTCTCGGGCCTGGCTGCCAAGGAGGACGTGCTGCAGGCCTGCCTCAAGGGTGCGACCCGCATCCCGCGCGCGGGGTCCGGCGTGGCGCCCACCCCCGCTGGCGCCTGCCCTCAGCACTGGCCTCGAGCGCACGGCGGCGCGCTGATCTGTGTCAGCGACGCGCGCGCTGCGAGCGCTGGGGCACTGACCAGGCGGTTGCCTTGCCGGAGGGGGGGCTGCGCGCGGTGGCGTCCTGCGACCCGCCTCCTCGTTCGGGCCCTGATGCCCGCCCCGCAGGAAGTTCTGGCCTGGGCCAACGCACTGACTCCTGCGGGCACGCGTGCGGCGCCAGGCGAGCTGCCGCCTCCGATCGCCTGCCACGCCTGCAGCGCGGGCATGTGGATCGAGTTTGACCCTGCCTGGCGGGCGGACGCCCCGCCCGCCAGCGCACAGGTGCGCACGCGGCCGGCTGGGCTGGGCGCTGCTGAGCGGCTGCTTGGGGGGCGGCGAGGGTGCAGAGCGTGCTCACGGCCGGGTGTAAGCATCTGCGCTCAAAAAGTGATGAGGCAGTGTGGCACTCACTCCCTTGGTCCTGTGTGAAGGTTTTAACGGGCGTCGAAGCAGGGCAATGCTCGGCATGCGGCACGTGAGCGGCGGCGCGCCTGTCGCTGGGGTGGGCTGAGGGGCGGCTGCCGCCCGGCAGGCGGGGCCCCCGCACCCGGTCGTGTGGTTCTGCTTCTTCGACCGCGGACAGTCGCGGGCCTTCCGCAGGAACACGCGGGTACTCCGCAGGCACACGCTCGCACCCATCTATTCTGGCGCCGACCCCGTGTTGCCGCAGGTGGGAATGAGCCCTGGGGCGCTCAGCGCCTGCTTGTTTCGCGCCCATGCCCATTCCTGCGGGTTTGTCATGCGTCAACCCCCTTGCATGGCCAGCTCATGCTCTTGTTTTGGAAGCACGCCCTACGCTAACAACTGACACGGCGAGTGCCACACATCCCTGTCAGCACCGGGCGCAACGGCGGGCCTTGGCAACACAGGGCAGTCCCTCCCTTCTGATGATAAAAATATGTAACATTGACAGCCGTTCCTAAAGATATAGTTTGTGCTTGCCTGACACAAACGTGCAGGACAACGCCTGGGGCAGCACCGCAGGCTAGCATATGGGGGCACACAAGGTGCTCGGTGCACGCCGCGTCTCGCACAGGAGCTCCCGCGCGGCGCCGCGCGCCGCCGCAGGAGGCGCGTGCGCGCGCGCGCGGCGCACGCCCCCCCGCGCGGCGCCGCGGCCTGTCCCGGCGCCGCTTCGGGGCGCGCTGCCCACCGCGTGTGCTGCGCTGCGCAGGACCTCTGGGACACCGAGGCTGCCTGGGCGCGCCGCTCGCCCGTCGCCACGGAGGCGCTGGCAGCGTACCATGACTTTCCCGTCGCCTGGCCGGAGCCAAGCGACACCGAGTCCGAGCCGCTGTCGCCGCCGGGCGAGGCCGCGCCGGTGCGCGGCGCCCTCCCCGTCTACTCTGTTGCTGGCCAGCCCGCATGGGGGCAGACCCGCCGCCTGTTTCATCCAAGGTTGCACTAAAGAGACCCTGGCACAAGGGCTGCGTGGCTGCAGCCCACTACGCTATTGCAGGCGTCGTCTGCGCCAGCGGCTCAGCCAGGCCATGCAGAGCGCCCTGCGCGCTGGTTGCGCAATGCACTGCCGCAGCGCTCCCGCGCCAGGGTGCATGGTGTGCGATGGGTCAAGCAGGGGGCCAACGCCGCAGCTGGTGCCTGGCGCTTCTGCATGTCCATCCGAGTCGGCTCACATGAGCGCGGTGCGGGGGGGCGCAGGCGTACGCCGCCCTGCAAGCGGTGGCGGCCGGGATCCTCGGCGGCGCTGCGAACGGCGCTCCCGGCGGCGCGGCTGCGGGGGGCCCGGTGGACGGGGGCAACGGCGCCGGCCCATCGCAGGACGCCCTGCAGGCGAGCCTGCAGGGCGACGGCGCATGGGGCGGTGGGGCTGCCGGGGCAGGCCCGGCGGCTGCGGCCGCGCCAGACGCGGGTGCCGGCGCGGGCGCGGGCGCCTCCGGCAGCCCCGCGGAGCAGGGCGCGCACCACATGGCGGCCCTTCACGGCATATTGGATATAGCGGTCCGCACAGCGGCCGCGACCACGGTAGACAGCGAAGCAGCGGCGCAGCAGCTGGGGCTGTCCGAGAGCGGGGAGTCGCTGCCGTGGCCACAGTCCGACCTGTCCGACATGGAGGCGGACGCGGAGGGGGAGGCGCTGCTGGAGGCCGAGGCCGGCGGCGAGGCCGGGGACGGCAGCGAGGGCGAGGGGCCGGCCGACGACGAGGCCGGCGACGTGCTCGACATGGAGGCCGACCTGGACGGCCTGGACGGCCACATGGGCACCAACCTGACCGAGGGCCGCAACGCGTGCGGCCCCGCCCTCGCAGCCCTACCGGGGTCGACTCCGAGGGTCACATGCGGCGAGGCTGAACACCCATGCATGTGTGAGAGCCTGTTGGCAGGGCGCACGCGGTTGGCATTGCCTGCTCCGCGGCTCGCAGGTGGCAGGTAGCCCGGAGGGCCGGGCCGCAGGCACCGTCCGAGCTCCAGCAGTCTTGCGGCCGATCGTCGAGTGCATGGTTGCGGCCGAACCTGGATGTCTACAGTGGCTGCATAGCTGCAAGAACCGCAGGTGAAGGCAGTAGAACCGCGCGCGCAGGCTGCACATCAGGCTGGACCGCCGCCGTGCGGGCAACGCGGTGCTCGTCAAGCTGGTCGACCAGGAGAACCTGATGGAGCTGTTCGGGGACGACCACGAGGAGCCCAACATCGACATCTGCCACATAAAGTTTGTGGGGCACCGCGTTGCGCTGCCGCCGGGCGTGTCGCTGAGCTGTGCGTGAGGCAGCGGGCGGCGCTGCTGGCCGCGGCGGATTGCCGGGGGCGTAGCTGGTGCGCTCGGGGCGGCGGGGGCCGCAGCGCGGTACCAGCGGTTTGACTGTGCCCAAAATGCAATGGGAGCGCTGTGCCGGGCTGCAGGCGCCAGTGCCAGTCCAAGCAGCGCAACTGCAGCATTGGTCTAAGAGTGCCTTGCAACATGCTGTGTGTAGCTCCTAGGCTGCGAGCGCACTGCTACGCAGTGGAGCCCGACTGCCACATGTGAGCTACCAAGCCTGGTGGCTGCGCCGCTAGTCTTCGCGGAAGCCTTCACGCAAGGCATGAGCTGCGCGCTGGGCTGCGGGCGTGCTGCTGGACTTTTCGTCGGCTCCTGTTGCGGCGTGCGAGCGCAGAGCTTAGGCTCCTTGCAAGCCGCCGGTCTCAACTGATTGCCAACAGTACGCTGTATGTGAGGCAGCGTGTGCCGGCCTTTGCAACGTGTCCGGAACGTGCGCAAGCTGCGTCTGCGTGCTGCAGTCAACGGTGAGGCTTAGCATACTTGTTCACTTGCCGCCTTGTTGTGCATGGTGCAACACGTTTTGGCTGGCTGCAAAAACCGTCACTTGTGCACCGTGAACGCCGGTTCACAACTTCCGTGTGCCTGGCATACTTGACAGGGACTCAAGCGCCTCCAGAGTCCTATGATGGGGGTTAGGAACCTATGAACACCCTGCTACTCACTCTGGACTACTTCTCTCGGGACGCTGATCAGGGCCCTCGGTGCACCTCTCCCCTCCACCCCTTTCGCCAGCAAGCCAGGCTGCTGCCTCTTGGGACAGGGCGGCTCGCGAAAGTGGGACGAGCAAGGTGGCTGGCGTAGGCGGGGCTGCGGCTGGGAGCAGATGTGTCAGCACGCACCGCCCGAGCGGGCCCCTCTTGTGGGCGATGATGGCGACAGGAGCACTGGCGGCGCGGGTGCGGCTACAATCCGGACACCTGGCGCCGGCCGGGGTTGGAACCAGAATTCAGTTGGGCTCGGCGTGACCCGGGGGCTGTACGGCCAGGCCGATAGCTGTAGGATGGAGACCGGTAGCTGGGCCTGTGTCGCGGAGAGGCAGCCAAGGGCTGCAGGCTGCTGGTTGCCACCATCTCGCGCTTTGTGCGGGCCGCTGTGCGTGACTGTCTCGCTGGCGTGCCGGCCGCTACAGAGACAGCACCAGCCGGGCAGCGTGTACCACAGTCGACCAGCTGGTCGGGCTGGTCTGATCACGCATAACTCTGCGGCGCAGGCGCGCTTCGGCGATCAAAGCTGGCATGCATGCTAATGGCTGGAACGCCGTACGTGGCAGCGGCGGCAGCGTCGGTGGCGCTGCTGGGCGGCCTGGTGCGAGAGCCGCCCGCCTGCGCCTGCGCTGCTCTTTGCCCGCCTACGCGTCAGCGTCGCCGCCGCGCGCACCCGCTGTTCTGACAACACGCATGCGTGGAGCGCAGGCAGAGGTGATCAGCGCGCGGCTGCCGAGCTGGGCGGAGCAAGCGCATGGGGCGGCCGCTGGCATGCAGATTGCGCTGGTGCGCGGCTGCTGCCGCCCCCCCGGCCTGCGCGTATGCTGGTGTGCGTGCCAGGCACCTGCTGAACTAGCTGGCAGAGTCTCGGGCGGGGGTGTGCCCCACACATCCGCTGCGCCCCTTCTGGGAGGTCTGTGAGCAGACCTACCGTACTCTTTGCACGCCTGCCCTGTGCACCTCTGCGCGCGGCACGCCCTGCTGACACGCGGGGCGGCAGCAGCGGCCCGCTCGGGTCAGGTTACCATAGATGGGGGGAGCGCTATCCCGCTCTAGTCCGCTCTGCTTGGTCGCGTATGGGTGCAATGCAGCACGGCCAGGTCGCCCTAAAGCGCAGCCGGCGGCGGCTGCAACGCGGCCGCGAGCGCGCGCGCTGTGCTGCCCGCTGCGCTGTGCATGCCCGCCAGAGGGCCGCCGGTGACCTGACGCCGCCGGCGCCGCGCAGCTGCCTGCGCTGCTGGCGCTCGCGCTCGCGGCGGCAGCGGTCGTCGCGTGGCGGCGCGAGCGCGCGCGCTGCTACCTGCTGGACTTTGCCTGCTACAAGCCGCCCGATGAGTACAAGGTCGACCTGGGCGGCTTCCTGCGCGGCTCGCGCGACTTCGGGGTGCGCGCCCATAGGCCGCGCTTACGGCGCGTCGCGGCGCTGGCGCGCGCGGCCGGGCCGCGCCTGCGCGCCTGCAACCCAGGGCCAGCGGGCCAGGGACCGGGCGGCTTGGCTGCCTGGTCACTGACAAGCACTGTACCAGCGCGAGCGGCCTGTCAGCCGCTGGCTCGGGTGCTGCCGCCCGCGGTCGGGTGCTGGCAGCCGGGTCCCAAGAGCGCCGGGGCTGGTACGCGCGCGGGGGGCGGGGGCCTAACCCTATCCCTACCGCGCGCGCAGAAGTTCTCGGAGGAGGCGCTGGAGTTCCAGGGGCGCATCAGCCACCGCAACGGCCTGAGCGACGAGACCTACCTGCCGCCCTCGCTGCACCTGGAGCCGCCCGAGGTCAGCATGGAGCACGCGCGCGAGGAGGCGCGCATGGTGCTGTTCGGCGCGGTCACCGAGGTGCTGGAGCGCACCGGTGCGGCGCCCCCTGCACAGGAGGGCGGGCCGGGCGCGGCGCCATGCACGCCGCGCAGCTGGGCTTGGTGTGAGCTGGGGCGGCTGTAGTGTTGCTGGAGCGCCTCGACGTGACTACAGGGCTGCAGGCATGCGGCCGTGCTGCAGCCACCGCCAGAACAGGCAGCCTCTTTGTATAAGACTTGTGCTAGAGAGTCGAGCGCGGTGCACAGGGTAGAAGCAGCACTGTACCTCCCGTGCCCTGTGGCGGGAGGTGAAGTGCATGGTGCCGATGCGGTGTTCTGTAGCAAGGCTTTCCCGCCCAGCTCTGACAAGAGCCACAGCAATGGCCCCAGCCGTAGGCGGGCCCCGGGCCCGCTCGGCGCGGCCCGGCCCTGCGCCGACAGCGGGAGCGCCGGCGCGCAGGCCTGGCCGCCAAGGACATCGACATCCTATGCGTCAACTGCTCGCTGTTCAACCCGACGCCGTCGCTGTCGGCCATGATCGCCAACCACTTCCGCATGCGCTCCGACCTGCTCTCGTTCAACCTGGCGGGCATGGGCTGCAGCGCGGGCGTGATCGCGATCGGCCTCGCGCAGCGCCTGCTGCGCACCGAGCCCGGCAAGTACGCGCTGGTGGTGTCAACCGAGAACATTACGCAGGCGCGCGCGCGCCGAGCTAGGGTCTGGGCAGGGCAGGGCCGGGCCGGGGCTGGGGACTGCTCGGGTGAGCCCCGGCGCGACCGCGCTGGCGGTGCTTGCCGAGGACGCCGCGCACGCGCGTGCATTTTTACGCTCGGAGCTGGGTCTGAAGAGAACAGTGCCGGAGCTGTGTGCAAGCCAGGCGCGCAGCAAGGCGTACGAGCACGCGCTGGTGGCGCGCCAGCAAGGGTGTGATGCGGGCGCGCGTGGCTGCGCGTGTTTGTTTGCTGGCGGGGTCGTAAGCTGACTGGTGCAGTGCCAGCGGTTGCAGTGCGTCTTTTGGTGCGCACCCGGTCCAGACGTTTCCTGGCAACGAGCGCGCCTTGCCTGTCAAGGCTTATCTTGCCCGACGTGACACGTCTGCTGCATCGGAAAGCAGGGCGTGCATGCATCCCCGCCTTTTGACGCGGGCGCGCCGCCACCGGTACAAGCACCTGAGCTGCGGCCGCAGCACGCATACCCCGACCGCGCCGCGTCCCGCGTGGGCTGCGCCTGATGTCAACAAGAACGCGGCGCGCAGAACTGGTACCTGGGCAGCGACCGCAGCATGCTCATCCCCAACACGCTGTTCCGCATGGGCGGCGCGGCCATGGTGCTGACCAACCGCATGGACGAGGCCGCGCGCGCCAAGTACGAGCTGCAGCACGTCGTGCGCGTGCACCTGGGCGCCGACGACAAGGCGTACCGGTGCGCCCCTGCCGATGCGCTGTAAGGGCAGAGCGCGGTACTGCGCCTGTGTCTGTGAGCTCAATGTAAGGCAATGCGTGCATGGTGGCGTTTGCGTGCCGACCGTGGTGGGTGCATTGCCCTTGAGTTCGGGGAACGAGCTGGCTCTGACCAGCGCGGCAGCATCAAGGCGACACCCTCCCGCGCGCCCCATGGCTCGCAGGGGCGCGCGCGGGCGCACAGCTGCGGCGGGTGCGAGGCTGCGGCGCCGCGGCGCCAGGCCGCCCGCCTCACGAGCGCGGCGCGGGCACGCGCGCAGGTCACATGCACCCATCACATCACTCACCTGACAAAGCATGCCCAGGTCATATGCACTCATTATATTAGACGTGCACTCACTGAATAGAGCGCGCGCAGGTGCGTGTACCAGCGCGAGGACGCGGCCGGCGTGGTCGGCGTCGAGCTCAACCGCGACCTGGTCAAGGTGGCCGGGCGCGCGATGGAGCGCAACCTGACCAAGCTCGGCCCGCTGGTGCTGCCGCTGGCGGAGAAGGCGCGCTTCGCGGCCGACCTGGCCGCCCGCAAGCTGCTCGGCCTGAAGCGCAAGCCGTACGTGCCGGACTTCCGCCGCGCGTTCGACCACTTCTGCCTGCACGCGGGTGCGAACCCTAAACCTAACCCTACACCCTTGGGGCTCCCGCAGGGCGCGCGGCCGTGCGTGATGCGGTCGGCGCGGGCTGGGGGCCGGTTGGGCGCCTGCATGGTCAGGTCGTGCGGCGTGTGCGAGGGCCATGCGCCTGTTGCTTGGGCGGAGGTTTGGCAGGCAGTACAGGTTTCCTTGCTGTGCCTGGTGCAGCCGCGCCGCGCCGCCTGGTGGCTGAGCGCCGCGCGAGCGGGGCGCGCAGGCGGCCGCGGCGTGATCGAGGGCCTGGGCAAGCAGCTGAACCTGGACAGGAGACAGGTGGAGCCGTCCTTCAACTCGCTCTACTGGTGCGTGCCGGCCCGCCGCCCGCCCATGCCTGACGCAGCTTTTCGGGTTAGTTCAGACCACGCTATGCAGCTCCGTAGCATCCTTGTTCCTCTATGCTGCAGGCAGAAGTTTCTGCTGTAGGCCTCAACATGGCCGCAGCAGCCTTGAGTGAGGATAGCTCGCATGTGCAAGCATCACGCACCTGCGGCAACGCCGGCGGTCGCGAGCGCGCCGCGGGTTGGCGTGCAGGGGGCTTGCAGGGGTGCCGCACTGCGCAAGTAGCTTTGCTGCAGCTGCAGACCGATGCGCCGGCGCCTGCACGCGCGCGCGCAGGTATGGCAACACGTCGTCGGCGTCGGTCTGGTACGCGCTGTCGTACATCGAGGCGTGCCAGGGCGTGGCGGCCGGCGACGTGGTCTGGCAGGTCGGCTTCGGCAGCGGCTTCAAGTGCAACAGCGCGGTCTGGAAGGCGCGGCGGTCGATCCGCGACAACCGCCACGCGGCCTGGGCGCACATGGTCAACGGCAACCTGGAGTGCGTCTGGAAGTACCTGGAGGCGCGCGCGGCGCTTACAAACCCCATCCCCCATCCTGCATACGCAGGCCCCGCGGCGCGCGCGGGCTGCGCCGGGCGCTGCTCGAGTTGGGAACCCGGCATGCGCGCGCCGGGCGGAGCGGAGGCGTCCTGGGGGCGGTGCTGGGCGCTGCTGGAGGGCGCGAGCTGTGCCGGGCAAGCGGGCTGTGTGCATGCGGTGTGAGAAGGTTGCCGAAACAACTGAAGAAATCGCTTGGCTGCGGAACAGCTCATGAGGGAGCCGAGCTGCGCCCTGTGCTGAGGTGCTGAGGACCAAGCCCCGGCAGCCTGGCCGAGCGGGCGTCCCGCTGAGCCGTGGCGGGCTCGCCCGCGCGCGCAGGCCAACTCGACGGCCGACAAGTACGGCAAGGCGACCCCGCCGAGCAAGGAGACCCCGCAGGGCAAGGCGTCGCCGCAGGGCAAGGAGACCCCGCAGGGCTCGCCGGCCGCGCCGGCGCCCGTGACCCCGGACCTCGTCGATCGCGCCGCGGCCAACGGCCAGCACTGAGCGCTGGGCGAGCACCGCGCTGGCAGGGGGGCGGGCGCGGCTTCACAAGCAGCGCTGCCAGCGACCTGGCCCGGGGGCCAATGTTGCAAGCATGTTGTCGAAGTGCTATAAAGTTGGTGTTGGGGCATGGTGCGACCGCGCGGCAAAGAGCTGGCCGAGTCCGGGGTGCAGACACGCCGGGGCGGTCGTGTGCTGCTGGCTGCGCTGCCGCCCCTGGCGACCCGGCGTGCCTGTCGCCAGGCGCCGCGCCCATGTTGAAGTGCCCGTGAAGCGGAGCTGTCCGGCCGCATGCGGCCCGAGCGCGCGCGGCTACTACGGCGCTGTGCGGGCCTTCCTAGGACCGCGAACACACGGTTTTAGTATAGTACCGCCCTGGTTCAAGGGCGGACGCAGTTTTTGTGCGCTGGCTGCACGGCCAAGGGCTGCGTGCGCGGCGGCCGGCACGCGGCAAAGGAAGCAGGGCTGCCGGGGCCGGGGGCGCGCGCCCCCGCATGGGCGCCCCGAGTGCACGGCGCTGGTTTCCGCTTGTCGCTTGGGCTGGTCAGCACCGTACAGGCTGTCCCTGTAACCAGAGCGCCTGCTGCGCCAGCACTGGCGGCCACGGGGGCCGGCGCGGAGTTGCGGTGCATGGGCAGCAGGCGTGTGACCGGCTATAGCTGTCTTACAGGCTTTCAGGCAAACGACGACTTTATGCAAATTGCATTTGGTTCATGACCAGGGCTGCACTGCTTTTCGACTTTCATTCGGGCGCAGCTGCGAGCGGCAGGCATATAAGAGGCAAGGGGCCATGGTGCACGTCCTGCATGCTGCACTTGCGCTGGTGACAACTATTGCTGCCTCTCTGAGCAGGGTGCCCGCCGCTTGGACAGGGACGTGCTTACATGCATCCCAGCGTTGAAGTTCATCTGGTTTACTACACCGCATAATAATCCCACCTCCAATTCCGTTCCATGTGCAGTGCACTGTGAGCTCTAGCCTGACCACCCCACCCCCAATGCATACCATGCGCTTCGGGCGCAGCCTGAGGCATGCCAGATTGCAGCGGGCGGCGCCAGAAGCTCCGCCGCCTCGAGGTCGTGCACAGCGCTACTGAGCAGAGACAGGAATGCCATATGCAGCACAATGGCCCAAATCCGACACTTGAGCAGAAAGTCCTGGCCATCGCATCCTAATATTATTGAGCGCAACGCAGACACATGCAATGAGGCTTGCGCATTATGCACAAGGAGCAGGCACATCCTCTGTCCAGCCATACTTTCTTGCCCAGAAAGATACAATGCACGCTCACGCAAAGCGTTGCTGTAACAGACATCCTGATAGCTAGCCACGTGCCCCAGGCCACCCTCACCATGTCGAAACACATGCTGATGAGCCAGCTATGAGGCCACATGAGCCAAACAATGTTCGTGCGGAGCCCAACAACCTTGCACGGGCAGCAGCCACAGCTTGAGCGCAGCAAAGGCCACGTCACAAACGAATGCATAAGTTCAGAAGCGCCAGGGAACAGACTGGCCCCTGCGCGATGCCATGCTGCATGGGCCGGGCGCGCGCTGCGGGCGGTCACGCTGCGCGCATGGCCGACAGGATGTACCAGACATGCAGGCCGCTCACGACGCGCGCATGCGCCGACAGGATGTACCAGACGCGCAGGCCGCTCACGACGCGCGCATGGCCGACAGGATGTACCAGACGTGCAGGCCGCACGCGAGCGTCACCGTGTAGTGCAGCACATGGTGGTCGCTCAGGAACACGGGCCGCTTGGCGTGGCCGCCGTTCCTGCGCGCCGCCCGGCGTGAGGCTAGGTAGGGTTTGGCGCCCCACCGCGTGCGCCGCTACAGCACTCGCGTCGTGCTGGCGCCGGGCTGGCCAGCAGCTGCTGCGCGGCGTCTACCCCGCACCAGGCTCGGGCGCACATGTGAGGAGACGCCCTGCACACCACCAGGCCGTGCGCAGACAGGCACCGCCGACAACGGGCACTTTCAGCTTGCAGACTGTCGCTCCAGTGCAAGCAGGGCCTTGCTTCAGGTGCACGTTTGTACATGGATATATGTGCTGCAGCAGGGCGTGTCGCTGTAAGCTCGTCGCTTTCCTGTGCACTGCAACCGCCGTTCACTGTGCAGCCCTGTTGATATCACTGCAGCAGTGCTGTGAGGCATCCGTCACGGAAGGCCACTGCCGGCCATGCACAGCGCGATCTGCGCCGCCGAGCTGGTCACCCCTGCCCCACCCTACACTCCTCTCCCTCTGCCACCACCAAGACAGGGCAGGCGGCGCCGCCACACACAGCGCGAGATGCGCCGCTGCGTTGGCCGTCCCCACCGTAGCCCTACATACCCTAACTCCCAGGCGCCGATAGCAGGCCTCACCGCAGGAAAGCGGCGCCGCCGGCCGCGTACAGCGCAAGCTGCGCCGCCAGGTTGGCGTTCATGATGACGCGGAAGTGCAGCGCGACCATGGCCGCGACGCCCACGGCGAAGCCCGCCACTAGCGGCGCCGGCGGCAGGAACGCGGCGCCGAGCAGGCCCGCAAAAATGTATTTAATGTCGGCGGGGATGCCGCCGCGCGCGTGCGCCATCAGCGCAGTCACGGGCGTGCCCAGGATCAGGACGACGATCCCCAGGTGGTCCAGCTTCTCCTGCGCGCGCGCAGGGTGGCTTCCTCAGGTCACTGGCCAGGAGCATGCTGCACGCTTCTGCTGACCCACGCCTCCCAGCGGCTCAAGAGGAAGGGCCTGGGGCCATGCCCACAGGATCAGGTGCTTGCCAGTGGGCACCAATAAACCCCACCTAGAGAAATGTCCTAGATGCAAGGGTGAAAACGCGTGTAGTCGACCCACTTGCGCTTGCCATAAGAACGATAGTGGCACAGGCACCCACCGCTGAACTAGCAGCAGAGCGGCGCCGAGGTCGACAGCGATCAGGCTCGGCGGCGCGCCACCGGCCTCGCTTCCCCCAGCGCGCGCCGCCTTGTTACAAAGGCTGGGCAGCGCGCGAGTGAGGTGTGACAGCTTGCAAAGGCCCGGCGCCTCCCGAGCGCGTGGGGGACGGCGCGCCAGGGTGAAGCTGTCGGGCCAGACGTGGGTGACCGCGGAGCCCAGGTGCGTCCAGGCGGCGCAGAAGCAGAAGATGCCCAGCGGGTTGTGCACCCACACGCTCTCCGCGCCCACCGTCAGGCCCAGGTACGAGGCCGCCCTGCGGCCGCGCGGCGGTCTCTGTGGGAGCCCGCGCGCCCTCGACATAGGGCGGGCCGGCTGAGACGCGGCCGGCCTGCAAAGGGTACGCCGTTTGGGTAAGCGGGTGGCCACTCTCTCCGCAGGAGCCGGGAGGAGGCAAGAGCAGGTTAGCAGGGGAGGGTGCTGCAAGGCGGGGCGCCGCACCCCAGCACCAGGAACGCCAGGCCCGGCAGGAGGTGGCTCCACACGTTCACGCGCTCGTACGGGTCGTGCAGCACACCTGCAGAGCTTGACCAGAGTTGACTGGAGGAAGGAGGGTCCTCCATCCTGTTCCCTCCTCTTGGTTGACGTGGGCACTGCACCCCTGTATATGATTCGCCCTATGCACAAAGCGCAGACAGCGTCACGTGCGTTGCAGCACCACAGACATCCCAGGCATTGGTTACTGGTCTTCTGGGGTACGGGCATAAACGGGAACAACGCGTCAGAGTGCAAGGCCTCTGCGGCCAGCCAAAGCACCTGGGCCTGGGCGCACAGTGCCACCAGGGCGTGTGGTGCCACGCGCCACACCGCGCGCCGGGCGGCCGGAAGACCAGCTGCGCCTTGGTCGGCAGGTCACGCTCTAGGTTGACCGCTGCCTGCACGCCCGCCGGCGCTGCCGGCGCTGCGACAGCAGGCTGGCCCACGCCCATGGCAGCAGGTCCGGCCAGGCCGCCTGCGAGGACCAGGCCTGGTATGTCTCACGCGGTCTGGCAAGCTACCCCCCCCTTAACAAAGGTGAGGAGGTTCGAAAAGCCAGTGAGGTCTACAAGAAGAAGAGCGCGCAAATCAAAAGTAGTGAGCGCGCTCTCCAATGAGCCTTCACCATGGCCAGCGTGCCGGGCACTCCCTCACACCGCTACCACCCGAGCTACTGCGAGGAGAACGTGTACTGGCTGTGCCAGGAGCTGGGCGCGGCGAGCGCAGGAGACGAGGAGTGGTTTGCTGTCTTTGTGTCCAACCCCAGTAGGCAGGTGCAGCTCACGTACGGGTCAGCGCGGCAACCTCGTGTCAGAGCTGCCGGCGGGCCTCAAAGTGCGATGACGCGCCTAGGTGTTCCTGTGGAAACAGCGCGCTGGCGGAAAGGCACGAGATAACATGGTCTGCTGGGACTACCACGTTTTCCTATTGCAGAAGCGGGCCGACGCACTAGCCGGCCGACGCACTCTCGTCTGGGACCTGGACAGGCATGCGCGGGGCTTGGGCGCTGCATGCGGGCACAGCAGTCTGTAGCTCACTGAGTGAGCTGCAGCATGTGCGGTGCGCGCAGCACGCTGCCACTGCCCTGTGCGTTCAGCGAGTGGGTGCAGTGCGCCCTGCGGGACTGCTCCGCCCTGCCTCGTGAGTTCCGCCGGTGCGCCACCGGTGCTCCGTATACTGCACGTTACTCGCCAGTAGACTGGCCTGGAGTTGTACCATGTCTCCTCGTGACGCTGTGACGCAGGACCTGTGCGTTGCCAAGGCAAGGCCGCCCTGTTTCTGTGTGGCGAGCACTCGCTTGCAGTCTTGGCACTTGCCGTGCGCTCGTTGCAGGCGCTTCCGCGTCGTGCGCGCCCGGCAGTTCCTCCAGTCGTTTGCATCAGACCGCCAGCACATGTGGGTAGATGCTCCCACCATGTCCGGCGAGCGGGGGGCCTGGGTGGCGCCCCCGCCCGCCTGGCCTCCGATCATCGCTCCGGGTAAGCCACGCTCACACCCGCACCGCGCACCCGCCGTGCGCCTTGCTCCCTGCCAGGGAGGGGGCCAGGTGCACGGCCTGACGAGCAGTGTGCACTGCAGACGGCCGAGCAGACACGCTGCCGCTCTTTTTGGACATGACCCTGGGTGCCTCTCCCAGCACAGACGCGCCAGAGGTGGGCTGCGTGCTGGCCGAGGACGACTTCGTCAGGCTGTTCTCCCAGGCGCAAGCTCGGCCCGAGGATTTGGCGCAAGCTGCTGTGTAAGCGGAGTGCAGTGTGGAGCGTGTGTGTGTGCATGCACAGCGTGCATGTCTGGTATCGTACGAGGTTTGTTTGTGTGTGGGTGTCTGTGTCTGTGCATTTGTGTGGTGTGCTTTTGCTGCGTGTGTGTGCACATGTGCGCGCATGTGCGTGTGTGCGGAAGGTGGGTGTGTGATTGTCGCTGTTATGAGATATGCTGCTACGATATATGCACGTGATCATCCTCTGACTGCCAGGCCGGGGTCTGGCGGTGACACCGTGAACTTCACAGCGCAAGGCAGAGGCCACACAGCGCTGCCCGGGCCAGGGGCGATGCTGGCCCTAGCCCCGAAGCGACGACCCAGGCTCTCTGTTGTCCTGGCGCATGATGATAGCGGGCAAGGAGATCCTCGAGGAGTGGCTGTTTGCCTGTAACTCCTGCTCGGCAAGGATTACCTTGGCCCAGAACAAGAAGAGAGGGTAAGAGCATTGGTGTGCATCTGCTCTCGCGGACTGCAAAACACCAAGGTGGAACAAAGAAGTGCTGTGTGCAGTGCGAGGCCGTGGTGGGCTGGTGTGCTGTGTGGGCTGGTGTGCCGGGACTTGTACTCAAATCCATGCTCTTGCTGGTCACGTTGAGCCGCTCCAATGCTGGCGCGTCGCTCTTGCCTGGCAGCGACTCGGCCGTGCGCCAGTGGCAGGTGGGCTGCGGCACCCCTCAGCCCTCACCGCTGAGCAGAGCATACGAGCCCTAGCCAACCAAGGCTAGCTAGTGCTCTGCTTGCCTGCGTGGTATATGATGAGTATGCTTGTTGTGCTTGCCTGTGCACGGTTAGCAAGAGCTGGGTCCTCTCCCACGCCTCGGACTGGCTGGTGGGGGCAGGGCCAGTCCAGGCCAGCGCGATGCGTCCTCGTCCCCAGCCGCAACAGGCCGCGCCCGCGTCTGCAGCCAGGGCAGCCGGTGCGTTTTTTCAACATTGCTCTGTTGGTGGAGGCTGTACTGAGTGCAGCCCTCGTTGCACGCGCTGGTCCTGACGACCTCTGGTGTGCATACAGCTGGCCTGCTGGCGGGCCACCGATCGCGCTGGCCCGCAGTGCGAGACAGCAGGCTGTGAAAAGAACGCGTGGTACAACTACAACTATGAGTTCAGCGGCTGGCCCCTGCGATTCTGCAGATTGCACAGGCAGGAAGGAATGGTGTCTGCGGCCTTCAAAAGGCTCCTACCTGCTTCATGAATTTGACATGAATTTGCAAAGGCTGGAAATAATATCGTGAGTTGTCGAAATCGTCTTGTCGCCGCTCACCGCCAACCTTGTACAACTGGCCTCTCACCAAGAGCCCAGCGCTAGGACGCGACAGCTCCTCTGCAAGCCGGCAACGAGCACGGCAGGTCCTGACCAGCAGAGCAGGCATCAGCAAAGTCACTCGCATACCAATGACCTGGGCACGCAAACTGCAAAGCTCCACTGTGCAGTAAAGCAGTGTAAGTGCCTTCGCGCGCCTGTCTGCTGTGTTAAGCCCGAGATCTGTGCGGGTAATGGCTGCACTGGCGCTCCGCGCGGCCGTGGATCACCTTGTCGGGCCGAACTACTATGGTGCGCGGCCTCCACTTTCCAGCAGTTTTAACGAGCACCGAGCTGTAAGGCGTGAGCGTGTGCCGTGTCGCAGACGCGCGCACGTCAAGCTGGCCGCTGACGCACTGGCGCACCGCTGCCGCGCTGACCATCTGCTGTGAGTCGCCCCGCCGTCGGGCACACAGCCTGCAAGCGCCGCTTGCAGCCGCGCGGACTGGCAGCGCCGTGCAGATGTGCTGGGCGTGCACCTGGGGGTGAACTACATGCGCGGCCGCAAACCGGCCAAGATTGGCGCGCTGGTGCAAGCGCACAACCTCTTCATGACCCTGCTGAGCCTGTGGATGGTCGCGGAGACAGTGCAGCAGGTGCGCTGGCCTCTTGTTAAACCCCAAGCAAGCTTTGCCACGGCCCGGGAGCCTGAAGCAGGCTCCTGTGGCGGGGCACAGTCCTGGCGCACGTTCGGCTGGGGCAGGCCTGGCGGCCACTTGTGGGGCAACCTGGCGGAGCAGGGCGAGTTCAGCGACAGCGGTCGGCGCCTGGCGGTGGTGATCTGGGTGCACTACCTGAGCAAGGTAGGGGCACATGCGGGACCCTTGTCTCAAGACAGGCATTTCCTCCCTGCCGGCCGCACTCTCTGCATGTCGTCCAGTCTCTGCGCGTGCCAGTGCTTGGTTGCAAAGCAGACAGGACAGCATGCCATTGTCATGCGAGTGCACAGTAAACATGTCCCCGTGTGCGAGCATGCGATGCGCTTGCTGGCAACTGCGCCGCCCGCCAGCAGCGGGCCACAGAGGCATGTGCTGCGATCTGTGTCAGCCGAGGCGCCTCCCGCCCGTCGTCCTGGCTCCAGTCCCCACATGCGCGGGCAGGCGCACGGCTTTGTCAACACGGCCATCATGGCGCTGCGCAAGCGCAAGCATAGGGTTAGGGTTAGGGTAGGGACAGAGCGCGCTGCGGCGCGCAGGCGTACGAGTTTGTGGACACGGCCATCATGGTGGCGCGCAAGAACAACCGGCAGATCACGCTGCTGCACGTGTACCACCACGCGTCCACCTTCTTCCCCTGCTGGTGGGCCGCCGTCAGCTTCGCGCCCGGCGGCGATGTCTGGTTCCTCTGCGCGCTCAACTCGGCCGTGCACGTCGCCATGCGCGCCCCCGCCGCCCGCCGCCCCTGGCCCGCGCAGACCCGGGGCCTGCTCAGCTAGCAGCGGTGCGTCAGCCACCACAGCCACATGGTCAGCCACCAGGCAGGGGCAGGCGGCTGTAGCCCTCTGGCTGCGCCATGAGGGCAGCGTCGCGCCAGGGACTGCCGGGCGTGCGACGCACGCTGCACCCTGCAGGCTGCGTCTGCGCACAAGGGCCTGACGCGCGCGCGTGCGATGCCCCGTATGCGCACCAGGGCCTGACGCGCGCGCGTGCGCCGCCAGGTACGGCTACTACTTTGCGAGCAGCGCCGGCGTGCGCGTGAGCCAGCGCGTCAAGAAGGCCATCACGATCGCGCAGCTGGTCCAGGTGCCGCCAGGGCACAGCCATCCCCTTGCTCCCCTCTTCCTGTTCTGTGAAGGGAATTTGTATGCGCGCGCGCGCCCACTCCTCTGCCTGTTCTTTTGGAGGGTAATTGCATGCGTGGGCGCCCAGAGCCGCAGCCCAGAGCCCCCAGCACCCCCAGAGCTGCAGCCGACTCCGCGCGCGCGCCCAGAGCCGCAGCCAACTCGCGCGCTAGCGCGCGCGCGCGCAGTTTGCGCTGCTGGAGGCGCAGGCGCTGTACGGCGTGTTTGGCGCGCCCTACTACCGGCCGCGCATCGTCGTGGAGCTGGCCATCGTGCAGGCGGTCGTGTTCACGCTGCTGTTCGGCAGCTTCTACCGGTGCGGGCTTTACTTCTACACCCCGCACCCGAGTATAGCGTGCTGTCTGCTGCTGCATGTACGTGCAGGAGCAGCCAGCGTGTGGACCTTTCACGCATGAAAGGTCCACGGGATGTGCACTAGGGCGCATGCAGGAAGGCGTACATGGCAAAGAAGGAGCATCTGCCGTGAGGCACGCGAGCTGAGCAGCACCGGCAGCACAGCAGTGGGGTCTGGGCAGGCGGCCCTTGCTTCTCAGGTGCCAGCTGGGCTGGGTCAGCACAACTGAGGCCGTGATGCGGAGCATGCACAGGGCGAGTCTCATGTGCAGCGCTAGAGGGTGGCGTCGCCGGAGGGAGGTTCTAGATGTTCACGTGCTCGCGCTCTTGCAGGGTCCAGGCACCGCACTTGTCTGTGCCCATATGTCAACTTGACACATGCTACAGTGAACGCTTGTCAGCAGAGGGAAAAGGGATTGGGATAATATAGATGCTCGCATGACTCCATGATTTACAGGTCAGTAGCGATGCGCATGCGACTTGGGCGCGCTGCATGATGCTTGCAAGTACCGCCTAAGCTGATCATAACAGACAGAGCATTGTACTTCAGTGCTCATCGAGCGGTCGTCATGCCCCTTGGGCTGGCCAGCGAGCAACGAGCGACAGGACGGGCCTGGAGCGGGCAGGCACAGCGTAACCACCATCTTGCGCGCCCCGGCCAATGACCCCAGTTACAAAACCCCACAGCACCCACACAGACATCTATGGACTCAACATCACAGCCACACTGCGGCGCGGCGCCGGACTGGGGAGTCTGAAAGCAAAGCTAGTCCTGCGCCGGCCTGCAGACGGGCGGGCGGCGCGGGGGCGGGGAGTGCTGCTGCGCCTACTCCCGCAGCAGCCTCCGGCCCGCGGTGGCGGCGTTGACCGCGGCAGACGCCGCCGAGCCCAGCACCTTGCCCCAGGGGATGCCCGAGTCCTGCTGCTGCCCCCCGGCGCCCTGCCCAGTACCCTGCTGCGCGCTGTTCTGCTGCGCGCTGTTCTGCTGCGCGTTGTTCGCCGTCGTCGCGCGGGTCTGCTGCCCGCCGGTGGCGTAGCCCTGCTGCGCCGCCTGCTGCTGGTTGGCGCCCGAGTAGACGGCCTGCTGGCCGTAGCCGGAGCCGGCGTTGGGGTTCTGGCTGTAGCCCTGCTGCGTGTTGCCCTGCGAGTACGGGTTCTGGCCGGGGTAGGACGCGCCCTGGCCGCTGTATGTCCCCAGCGCGCCCGGGTTGCTGGCGAACGGCGCTGTGGTCGGAATGGGCACGGCCTTGCCGTCGACGATAGTCTCCTTGGCCGCGTTCAGCGCCTGCGCCGCGTTGCCAGCCGCCTGCGCCGCCGTTGCCCGCCGCGCCTCAGAGCGCTCCTCGTGAGTCACGCGGCCGGCCAGCGCATGACGAGCGCGCCGCAGTGCATGTCGTGGATGGCCGTGCGGCGCCCAGCGCACAGTGGCGGTGCCCAGGCTTACAGCAAAGCTGACTCAGCTCCGGTCCGGTCAGGAACAAGGGCTGCCGACGCGGGTGCGCCGCGCAACACAGGCGGCGTGCGATTGGCCCAGGGGTTTGCCGCACGCGTGCGCCTGCGCGTTGCAGGTGCAGGCAGGGGCCGCGCCTGCGCGGCCTGGATGGCGCCGCTGATGCCGCCGATGAGGCCGCCGTTGCCGGTCGAGGCGGCGCTCTCCGCCGTGGACAGCGCCGTGCCCGCCTTCTGCAGCGCGCCGGCGGCGCTCAGGGCCGCCTGCGCCTTATCCGCGAAGGTCACGTTGGACTGCGGCGCGGGCGCGCGGGGCTGCGCGCGGCGCAGGCAGCCCAGTCAGCCACCCGCCACGCTCACATCGCGTCGTCCACACTGCAGCGAGCTTGCAGGCAGGTCGCTTCCTTGCGAGGAGGGGAGCGCGCGCGGCCGTGCCGCCCTGGAGACGGTCCATGCAGGGCTGGCCTGAGGACGCAGGGGCGCGAGCTGGGGAGCGCGCACCGCGCGCGGCGGCGGGCGCGGCGGCTGCACGGGCCGGCTGCGCTCCTGGTTGGGCGCGTCGCCCTGGTCGTTGCTCTGCAGCAGGGCGCGCGCAGTCAGCAGGGCGCTCTGTGCACACACACTGCTCAGCATACCACGCGGCGCAGGCGCGCCTGCAGCCTTTGCAGGGGTGAGTGCTGCAACACAGATTGGCAGTGCATGCAGCGGAGCCAGCACACATTGCATGCGATTGATGTCAAGAGAAGCAGCGGGCGGTATGCCAGAGGCTTGGTGGGGCGCGCCTGCGGCGGGCCGGGGCGCTGCGGCGCGCTGCCAGGGCGCTGCGGCAGCTGCCCCGTGCCGACCACCACGGGCTGCGCAGCTGGCGCGGGCGCGGGCGCAGCGTCCTGCCCGTCGCTGCTCTCATCGCTGGCGTTGTCCGCGCCCGCATCGGGGCTGGGCGCCTCGGGGCTGGGCGCAGCGGCGGCAGGGCTGCTGCGGCTGGAAGCGTACGTCTCTGCATAGCTGACCGGCGCCGGGGCGGGCGCGAGCGGGAACGTGATGACGACCTGCGGGATGGTCGCCGCGGCGGGCGCCTGCCCCAGCGACAGCGTGTCCCAGTGGAATATGTTGGCCGGGTCCCGCCCGCCGGCCGGCGTCGCGCTGCCCGTCGCCGGCACCGCCTGCTGCCCCGCGGCTATGCCCAAGAGCGCGGCGAGCGCCAGCAGCGCGAGCGCGGCCACGCGGCTGCAGGGGCGTGCCATCGCAGCGCACGCGCGTGCCTGCGCGCGGGGGTCGCAGGCGGTCAGGTGGCGGGCATGCCTGCAAAACTAGCTCAGTGAAGCTCGCGCGCAGGCCGCTTTTTGGCTCAGTCCTACCACGCGCCAGCCGGCAGCATCTGCAAGCTGTGCGGCCTGGCGGCCGCCCAGCAACTGCGGTAGCGCAGCGCAGCGCAGTATCTGCAGGCGCGATGAACCCACAAAAAAGCGCAGGACCAAGCTGCAAAGCAGCCCTTGCCGCGTTCGCCCACTGTTGCAGCATACAGAAGGCGGCCCCGGACGGCCATCGCAAACCTCCGGGTCCCACTCCTACAACCACCTCCTGCTACCCCGTTCCGTCAGCTGCGCTCGCCCTTGGACAGCGCTGTAAGCGCACAGGTCGTGCATCAGAGGCTGTGCTGCTGGCCACAAGGCCCCGCCGCGACGAGAGCAGCCGGCAACTCTGAGCGTCATGATGCACTGTGGGCTTCTGCCAACCCCGGCACCTAGGCCCGGCGCTTGCCCCTACAACGACATCACTATCAAGCAGGTCGCCCAAGCAGCACGGGCGCTTGCCTTGCGATAGTCGAGTGGGCTACGTTCAATCAGCAGGTGAGCGCAGAGCAGCGGCTACGGCAGATGCCTTGTTGTGTACTTGAGTTGTGTGTACAAGCTTGTATGGATCGATCAGTGCGTTGGAGGTGGGAGACACTGATGTTAGAGTCGACACGCTCTCGGTGTTTCGACAGCCTCATAGGGTCTGCAACCCCGCTCATGGACAGTGAGAGAATTAACTTTTTTATACAAGCGTACCTGGCGCTCCCTGCACGCAGTGAGTAGTTCTTGTTCAGAGGTATTGGCTGTACAGCACACCTGTGAATATCCACCTGTATTGCTGATCTCTCATGCAGCCTAGCGCTGTCTCAAGCAGGCCTTCCTTATTGCGCTGTGCATTCTAGGAATGTCAGGCCTGTCCTTCACACCCTGGCACTTGCGTTAAGTGTGCATCAGGCTGCTATTGTGCTTTCCCAGCCACGCTGCGGCTCACTGAACCGCCTGCACTGCCTCCGCACTCTGACGAGCTTCGTTGCACGCTGCTATGGGGTCCGGACCTAGCCGCACGCTGCTGCTGAGCGCGGACGAGGTGACCGACGGGCCATACGATCTGCGCGCTCTGCGGTGAGCACTGGCGCCTGCAACACGACTGATCACCACAGGCTGGACGCGAGGGGCATACGTCGTGCACGTGCAAGAGTGCGGCAGGCCACTGGAGAGCCAGGAGTCCAGTGGCGCCCCTCCTGCAGTGTGGGCGAGTGTGGCGGAGGCCTGTTTCCACCGCAAGCTTGGCTCCCTGTTGGCTGAATACGCAAGGCCTGCGCTGGCGTAGGCAGGACCTCTTGATTAGCTCCGCTATTTGGCTGCCAGCAGAACGGCGCTAGCGTGGGGGCTCTCCTTGGGGACTAGGCAGGCACCGGTCGCAGGACGCCGAAAACGAGCCACAGGTGACAGGGAGCGCCTTGGCACGGGGACGTGGCTGCTGAAATGCATTGCCAGCGTGCGCCAGCATGCATACGCTTATTCCGGCCCGGATCTGCGCGCGCAGGGCGCCGCGGCTGACAGGCTGGGCGCTGGCGTGCGTGACATGGCTGCTGGACTCCACGCCGCTCGCCGGCCCGCTGTGGGCCAAGTCCATGCGCGACAGCGGCATCCCGCAGGTGCTGCCTCGGCCACGCCTGCTGCTGCCCTGCATGTTTTATCTCTCCGGGATTGTCTGCAGTGTATGCCCCTGACTGCATGGGAGCCGTGTGGTGAATCCAACTGTCCTGAGGCACAAGTATGGGCATGTGTCGCCATGACCAGGTTACTGGTTGCGGGCCGCCAAGCACATTTCTGTGCACCTGCCAGGCAATCTATAGCCCATGCCTGTGTGCTAAGCATGCAGTCGCTTGATGCGCATCGCAGCAGCAGCCTCTGCTCGGGCCTGTACTCAGCATCGGGCTCGCCCAGGTTCCATGCGCCCGTCTGCCCCTTGCTCGAGCGCCTCCCACAATCAGGCGCCAGACCCACCCTGGTGTCAGTACTGTGTAAAGCTCACCCTGTCGTCAAGATTGTACAAGGTCATGGCGTGGTGGTTTGGTTACTGGGCGCCTAGCGACACGGACTTGAGACAGGGTTGGCAAACCCTGTGGGCTGCCCCGCCAGGCCATGCGCGAGCTGGACCTGCCGGAGCCGCCCACGTTCCAGCCGCTGTGGCCGCCGCCCGCGCCCAGCTCCGCGGGCGCCGCGGGCGCCAGCGTGGGCGGCCTGGCGCCGCGCGAGCGCCTGGCGGCCGCCGCGCAGGCCATCCCGGGTGCGGCCCTGCGACGGCGGTCCGGCGCGCGGGGCGCAATTCTGGGGGCTTGCGGCCAGAGGAAGTGCCGTCGCGCAGAGCGGATGTGTGATCTGAGGGGCGCCTGGCCGCTGCCGCGCAGCCTTTCCCAGGTGCAGCCTGTGCCAGCGGTCTTGCGTACGCGGGGAGTGCTGGGCGCGAGGGGCTGCACCCTGATCAGGCCCTATCGCAAATGTACTTACGAAGTAGTTGTTCAAGCACTACCAACAATGCACAGTTGACTTTTCCCTGGGTGCGGCACGCTAGGGTTTGGCGTCGCGCGGGCCCGGCTCGCCGGGGAGCGCGTCAGCGTCAGCAACCTGCACGCCGCCTACGTGTCCGGGGCGGCCACGCCCGCGGCCGTTGCGGAGGCCGCTCTGGCCGCCGTGGACGAAACCGAGGCGCGCAGGCCGCCGCTGCGCATGCTGATCGCGTGCGACCGCGCTGACGTGCGCCGGCAGGCCGCCGAGTCGGCATCGCGGTGCGGCCCCTGCTGTACCCTCTCCAATGTCAGCGGTCGCAGATGGGGACCGCCGGACTTAAAGTGTGGCCAACATGTGACCAGGTCCACTGCATGCCCACAGGGCCTCGGAGTCTTTGCAAGGCTGTCACTACCCTGCCAGCATAAGTGTGCTTGAGGATGTTTGCCCAGAAGATGTCAACACTGGCAGACGGCAGGTACAAGTCAGAAAACTGTTTGACTCCAGGACGCTCCCTGGTGCTCCTCGACTCTTGCGCCACGCCTCTGCATCGCTTGGGGTGTGCGCAGGTTCCGCGCAGGCGCGCCGCTGTCCGTGCTCGACGGGGTGCCATATGCAGTCATCGACGGCATCGATGCCCTGCCCTACCCTACAACTGCCGGCACGTCTTACGTGCGCATGCCCTGCCTGGACAGCCCCATCGATCGGCAGCTGTGCTGCTGGCGCAGACAGAGCATGCCAAGCACAGTGCACTGGCGGTGGTGCAGCCCTGCGTGGTGCTGTGTAGCGCGCCCATCGGTCAGCGGCGTGCCACCCATCTGTCCAAGCTGTGCATGGCGGCGGCTACCAGTTTGCACAAAAGTGCAGGATTGCTGTAGAGATAAAGCATCGTGGACTATAAAAAAGGGTTCGGTGCGACCGCAGCTGGGCACCGAGCGCGCGGTGCGCGGGGACGCGCCCGCCGTCGCGGCGCTGCGCGCCGCTGGCGCGGTCCTGCTCGGCAAGGCCAACCTGCACGAGGTGGGCGTCGGCATGACGGGGCTCAACCTCGCGCACGGCACCGCGCGCAACCCGCACGACCCCGGCCGCTTCTGCGGCGGCTCGTCCAGCGGCTGCGCCGCCGCGGTCGCCGCGGGCGTGTGCACATTCGCGCTGGGTGCGCGGCCCACGCCACAGTGAGTCGGCCGCACGAGGCTGTCAGGGTTGTGGCTGGCGCGCCGTGGCAGAAGTGCGCGCAGGCTGGCTGCCTGCTTTGCCCTGCCCATGCCCGTTGGCAGCTCCTCCTGCGGCTATGCTGCAACAAGTGCGGCTGGCGTGTGTGTTTGCTGCGCCACTAACGCGTTGGACCCAGCCGCTTGCCTCGCGAGTTGAGCCAGTGCGCTCGCGGAGCAGCGTGGGGCATTGCTGCCAGAGCGTCGCGGCCAGCATTCCTGTGGACGTTACGCAGCAGCCAGACGTGAGCTGGGAGTGGAGTGTGCGCGCATGGGCCATGCTGGGTCAGCTGGAAGGCTGCTGTGCTGATCGAGGTAGTGGTCCGACCCCGAGCTTGTGTCGCCAGGCATCGATGGCGGCGGCTCAGTGCGCGTGCCGGCCGCGCTGTGCGGCGTGGCGGCGCTGCGGCCGACGGTGGGGCGCACCTCGCACGCGCACTGCCCGCCCAACGCGTTCAGCATCATGGCCGTCGGGCCGCTCGCGGGCTGCCTCGCGGACGCGCTGCTGGTGCACGCGGCCATCGGCAACGCCGGCGCGCCCCGCCACGCAGCCGGGCCGGCGTGTGTGGCACACGTGCCGGGAAATGCGGCGACATCAGTGGCCTGTCCGCTGTGCGTGGCGTACTTTTCGGGAGCCTTGCCCCGCTCCACTTCAAGTTGAAGCATATCTTGCTCGGCTATGCGCAGAGGAGCAAAGATTGCCCGCTCTGCAGGCTTGTTCTAGCTGTGTTTCAGGGCCGGACGATGGCAGCTGGTTGCGCTTGCGGCAGCCGCGAACGGCCGGCGTCACCGCCCCCGCTGCCGCCGCAGGCACGGGCGAGCAGGCGCTGCAGCCCGCGCCCGTCCGCGTGCCGCCGCGCCTGCCGCCGGCCGGCGCGGCGCCGCTCGCGGGCCGGCGCGTGGGCGTCTTCTGGCGCTGGTTCGAGGACGCGGATGCCGAGGTGGCGGCCGCCTGCCGCCATGCGCTGCGGCTCATGGAGGAGCGCGGGTGCGAGGTGCGCACTGGGGGGCGACCCGGCGCGCATGCGCGCCTCAGCCGCCCGCCATCCGGCCGACTCCCTAAGCGAGCGCGCTGTCCATTGAGTGCATGTGGTCGCGCGCGCTGAGCGCTGACGGCCGGCGTGACTCATTGAATCGGAGCTGCTGGCCGCTGGGGTGTACTACGCCATGCGCGCCGTCGCGCGTGCCGCCCAAAGCGTGTGTCTGTATTGAAGCGTAAACATCAAGCAACAAAGGTGCTCCGGGGCCGTTGGGGCCTGCGCGGCGGCGCTCACCCTGGCGCATGCTGCACGCAGGTCGTCCCGGTGTGCATCCCCGAGCTGGAGCTGACGCGCGTGGCGCAGCTGGTAACCATCGGCGCGGAGCTGCGCCAGGCGCATGCGGGCGCGCTGCGCGGCGCCGCGCTGCGCCGGCGCCTGCAGCCCGACACGCGCGTGACGCTTGCGTGCGCCGCGCGCTTCACCGCCACCGACCTGCTCCAGGCGCGCTTTCCCTACCCTACCCTATCCTGGGGATGCTTGGGCACAAGACCTGCAGCCAGGCAACGCACTTCACCGCGCGGCAGCTGCTTGCCGGTCGCGAGCGGCATGCATATTGCAATCATCCGGAGGGCATGCAATGATGCGAGCGTGTGGAACGCTCGGCATATTCTTTTGGTGAGAACGATTTATCACAGGCTCTGTGCGTCTGCCCTCAGCCAGGCGCAAAAGGCGAGGACGCGCGCGCTGGTGCACGTGCGGCGCCTCTTCCGCGAGCAGCTCGTCGACTTTGTCGCCACGCCTACCGTGGCCGTCACCGCGCCGGAGATCATGTGTGCCCCTGTGCACCTCACATCGCCTTTGTCTGGTCTGGTTAGTGCTCGGAAAATTTAGGCCAGGTGAGGGGTGTGCAGCGCTTGGGCTCAGCTCGCCAGCGCGTCACACTATAGGCTGCATGCTGTGCCGTGAGCTCGCCTGCCTGACTGTGCCGTGCAGCCTGTGAGCCTCCGGCAGCCGACCTGTACCCTAGAGGTCCTGCAGGCACAGCGCTTGAGGACGGCCAACGCTGTCCGCCTGAGGCTCGGCGCTGTAAGAACTTGGCACAGGTCGGACGAGCGGGAATTTCTGGATTACCTGGATCTGGACGGCATGGGGCAGCCCGCATCATGGCGGCCTGCACGACGGGAGACAGACTCCGGACGCCGCCCACCCCCACCCTTCGCGCGCGTGCAGGCCCGGCGTTACGGCAGCAGGGGAGCTGGACCTGCGCCAGACCGGCGACCTGATGCGCTTCACCATCGCCGTCAACTTCTGCGGCCTGCCCGCCGTGTCCGTGCCCGTCGGCCACTCCTCCCAGGGTGCGCCCCGGCTGCTCCCAGGCTGCGCCCCTGCTTACCCCAGGATGCGCCCCCGCTTCTCCCAGGGTGCATCCCGGCTCTTGCCAGGGTGCGCCTCGGCTCCTCCCGGGGCGCGCCCCGGCATGGGATGCGCTGGGGCGCCGCGCGGGCGGGGCCAGCGTGACAGCTCATCGCATGCCTGGTTTTGGCCCGCTGCGGCGCATGCGTATACCGCGCTCGACAGACCACAGCCGTGTGAGCGCTTGATGTAGGCACGCTACTGCTGGTGCTGCTGGAGTGCACTCTGTCCTAGACGGCGCTGGCTTGCAGCCGTGGGCCTGCATGCATTCTCCAGTATTCTATGTGCCGGTGAACACCAGGATGCCTTGTGCTGACTGCCGCGCTATGGCGTGTGTGCAGGGCTGCCCATCGGGCTGCAGCTGATGGGCCAGGCGTGGGCGGAGGCAGACCTGCTGGCGGCGGGCGCAGTCCTGGAGGCTGC
>JAABUV010001668.1_pt1 | contig 31799 bp, 33 predicted proteins | sample 5559971 | NCBI WGS metagenome assembly JAABUV01 (sample SAMN10711881, study PRJNA513362) | rock metagenome | isolation source: Antarctica rocks | place: Antarctica: Victoria Land, Knobhead nord | collected 2015-12-19
GTTCGCATTCACCGGCCAGAGCCATCGCCTCCGTACCCGGGGAAAGGAGCCCAAGAGCGCCTAATCACTGCAGGGGTTCAATTTGAGATTTCCGCCAGGGGTTCAAATTGAGCGTTCCGTTACCAGCGACCTCTCGCGTCCCCAGTTCCGCGATTCGCGACCGAGAGCGAGAGCGCTTCGGGTGCGAGCGCGGCCTCGACGCCGAGGACGATGCCGCCGACGACGCCTCCGCGTTCGCCGTGCAAGGCGTTCTCGATCGTGACGGATCGCGTGGCGAGCGGCAGCGCGCGGCGATACACGATCAACCGGACGCCGACCAGCACGTCGTCAGGAACGTGCTGAACATCGCGAACGTGCAGTCGTACTACCAGCAGATCGTCATGGGGACGCTCATCGTCGTCGCGGTCACGATCGACCGATTCTTCAGCACGCGCACCTGACCGAAAGAAGAGTTGTGCTTCCTCGCATCTTTATCGCACCTGAGCCGCGCGCCGTCGCGGACATCTTCACGGGCAACGACCTCGACCGCCTACGCGCAATCGGCGACGTCGTCCTCGTCGAGCACGGCCTCACGGACCCCGACGTCGAACGCGACGCGCTCGACGCGCAGATCGTGATGGGGCAGTTCGACCTTCCGAGAGAGCGGCTCGACCGCATGCCGAACCTGCGTGCCGTTTTCAACGTCGAGGGCAACTTTCTCGGCAACATCGACTACGCCGAGTGCTTCCGGCGCGGCATCCGTGTGCTCAGCACGAGTCCGGTCTTCGCCGAGCCCGTGGCAGAGGCCACGCTCGGAATGGTGATCGACCTCGCGCGAAACGTAACGTCAGCCGACCGCCGCTTCCGCGAAGGAACCGAGGCCTACGGCCTCGCCGCGAACGTCGACTCGTTCACCTTGTACGACGCGGAGGTGGGCTTCGTCGGGCTCGGCGACCTCGGGCGAGCGATGCTGCCGCTCTTCGCTCCGTTCCGCTGTAGGGTCCGCGCTTATGACCCGTGGCTCCCGGCCAGCTACCTCGCCTCCCTCGGCGTTCGTGCTTCGACGCTCGGCGAGGTGTTGCAAACGTCGCGCGTCGTCATCGTCGTCGCGGGCGTCACCGCAGAGAACGAGGGCTTTCTCGGACGCGAGGCTTTCGCGAAGATGCAACCGGGAGCAGCCTTCGTGCTCGTGAGCCGCGCGGGCGTGGTCGACTTCGACGCAATGCTCGACGCGGCCGCAACCGGGGCGATCCGTGTCGCGACGGACGTCTTCCCGAGCGAGCCGCTCGAGCGCGACCACCGCGCGCGGTCGATGCCGAACGTCCTGCTCTCGCCTCATCAGGCCGGCGGACTTACGGGCGCTCTCTCGCAGATCGGGAAGCGGGCCGTCGCAGACGCAGAACTCGTCGTCCGCGGACTACCTCCGGTCATGTGTAAGGTGGCGCAACCGGAGACGGTCGGGCTCGCGCGCAGCAAGCCGATCGCGAAGAGCTGACAGGCCGCGCCGGAAGTCGTTGTCGGCTTCGGCCGCCGGCGAAAGCTTCACTCGTAGAGCTTGGGAGCTGGCCTCTTAGAGTTGCTCGATCGGCGTCACTTACATAAGCGAGCCGACCTCGTGGGACTCGCAGAGGGTAGTCGAGCACGATTTCGCAACTCCGGACCACGCTGGCGACCGAGCAAGTCGACGCCCACGACAGGCGACGTATCCCGCGAAAGCATCAAGCGACGATGCAGTCACGTCGAGCGAGGTACAGTATCGCTGAGAATGACGCCGAGGCATCGATGTAAGGAAGTAGTGATACCTACGGCTACGAGAGGTCCGTCTGAGTATGCCGATCAAGCGACACGAATTCATATCCGGCGCTGCGTCAGTCGCGTTTTCCCCAAAGAAGGGTTTCGATTTCGGTGCCTATCTCAGGATGTATGCCGTCAGCGATGTTCGCGCCGATATCGATCAAATCTGGCAGACGTTTCTAACGACGGCTGTCGACCCGTTCTACACATCGAATCGGCTGATTGTTGAAGCGAAATTCGATGCGGCGAAACAGCAGCTCACGAAACCTCGTACCATATGCGAAGCCTGGCTTCTTATTGCTCAACTCCTTGCCTCGTTTAACGATGCGCATGTTGGAATGGATTTTCCAGACGGGGCGTTAGAAGACGCGGTCTATCGCTTCCCGGTCCTCTTTGCCTTAGGCTGTAATAATGACTTGATTGTCAACCTCGATCGAAGCGGGACGATCCCGCCGCTCAGTCAGATTCTTTCAATAAACGACATGTCGTCACAGCGCTATGTCGACCTGGCGCTTCGGTGCTTAGGCGCCCAGAACCCGACATTGCATCGCATTCGCATAGCGCATGCTAGCCCATGGATATCCGTAGCCGCACTAGGTCCTCGAGTGGACTACGATATTACCTGGTTAACGCGACATGGGAAACCGGTAACGTCAAGAATCGTCGCGTCTAGTCGGCCGCCTTCTTCGAAGCATAAGCTGGCGTACTCCTTTTCGATGATCGACCATGGCTGTATCGGCTACATCGATTACCGACGTTGCGAGAACTATTACGCGTTCGAAAAGTTCTTAATGACGACGTGCAATGAACTACGCAAGAATAGTGCCCGCGCACTCGTCATTGACATTAGAAACAACTTCGGTGGCGACTCTTCGTTGAATGATCTTCTCTGGACGTATGTATCTGACAAGCCATTCGCACAGAGTGGTCCAGAGACGGTGCGATCGTCAAGTCTTCTTAAACAGAAGTACGGGAAGGCACGTTATACGCAAGATTATGGAGAGCCGGCATGGTCAGCAGGCGATGGTACGTTGGTTACGATTCCAATGTCTCTCGTCGAACCTCGCCCGGTCCGGAATCGCTATACGGGGCCGGTCTATCTCATAACCTCGGAGGCTACGTTCTCTTCCGGCATGATGTGTGCCATCGCGGCGAAAGAATACGGCCTTGCAACGCTTGTCGGAGCACGGATAGCTGAGCCCACTGACACGACTGGCGAAGTCTTCGGCTTTATAACGCGGCGACTCGGTCTCCAAGTCGGAATACCGACTGCAATTAAATGAGGTCCGAAGCCAACGAAGCGCGGCGTCGGCGTTATCCCGAACGTCCCAATTGTTGCACCTGCCGACGAGGCGTCGAAAGTGGATTATGTCCTTGAGAAGACACTCGAGCTGATTCGCAAGCGCCACGCCTGAGTCCGCCCTAAAGGGCGAGCAATGCGCGTCGTGCTTCGGTCCCCTATCGCGCCGAAAACGCAGTCACTCTCAGGCACTCAAGCACGACCATGCGGCTCAGAGGTTCGTGTGGGCTTCACTTCGTTCGAGGGATCTCGAATGCGCGTGTAACCGTTATGATCCTGCTGAAGTTGCCACGCCGCCAAGGAGTGCCGTGCGGCCGTGTTATTGACGCACGACACTCGTCCGCGAAAGCTCGATCCGCGTCTTACCGTTGGCTGGGCGCCGTGTTCGCCCGTGTGCGCTTAACTCATGACGAGGACTGAACGTGCCTCAATGTCACCGGCCTTGAGTTGCGTGAGCGCTTCTTCGGCTTCATCGAGCGCAAACGACTTCGCAACGACCTTCACCTTGCCGGCCGCGGCGATCTCGAGCACGGTACGCATCTGCTCGCGATTGCCAATCACCGACCCGACGAGCGATTTCTCATCGGCGAAGACGATGTCTTTGAGATTGTGCGCGGCACCATTGACGACGATGCCGCCCGGCTTTACGGCGTCCATTGCGTTCTGCAGCGCGACGTCCGAGGGCGCGAAATTAATCGCGGCGTCGATGCCGCCGTGACGCTTGAGCTCGGCGACGACATCTGAACCACCCGCGTCGACGCTGCGCACGGCGCCGAGCTCCTCGCCAAGCTCGCGATGGCGCTTGCCGCGGGCGACGACGACGACGTCGGCGCCCGCGAGCTTCGCGAATTGGACGACCATGTGGCCGACGCCGCCCATGCCGAAGAGCGCAACGGTCTGACCCGGCGCAAGCCGTGCGCGGTCGACCGCGCGAAAGGCCGTGATGCCCGGGCAGAAGAGCGGTGCCGCCTCGAGCGGCGAGAGCGACTTGGGAACGTGATACGTGTGCGCGGCATTCGCAAGCATATACTCTGCGTAGCCGCCGTCGATCGTCTCGCCTGTGACTTTCTTGTCGGGGCAGAGTTGGTCGCGTGCGGTCACGCAGTACTCGCAGCTCAGATCCGTCGACCAAAGCGGCTGGACGCCGACGTAGTCGCCCTCTGCGAAGCCGACGACTCCGTCGCCGATCGCCGAGACGTGACCGACGACCTCGTGGCCCGGGATGATCGGCGTGAACGAGGGGACGCCGCCGCCGATCCAGTCACCTTCGATCGTATGGAGGTTCGACCGGCACACGCCGCATGCGGCGACCTTCATGACGATCTCGCCGGGCCCGAGCTTCGGTGTGGCGATTTCGCGCAGCTGGAGCGGGTGGGATTCGATCGGACCGACGTGGTCAAGCTGCATCGCTTTCATGATGAACTCCTCGAATGGCGAGAATGCACGGATCGGGTGGTCCGACCCCGCTGGGAGCCGCGGCGCCTCGTGACTACGAGAGCGATCGCCAGCACGATACCTGCGGCGATGTACTGCCAGTACGACGCCACGTTGTACAGGTTGAGCGCGTTGTTGAGGCCGGCGAACAAGATCCCTCCCGTTACGGTGCCGAGCAGTGTTCCGCTGCCTCCAAGGAGGCCCGTCCCTCTGACGACGGCGACGGCGACGGCGACGATCGTAAGCGCAAAGCCGATCGACATGTTCGCCGACGCAGACGAGAGCAGGGCAGCGAAGCCGACCCCGGCGATCGACGGGAGGCCGAAGATCGCGTACGCCACGACCCTCGTGCGATCGATCGCGAATCCAGCCATCCGGCTCGCCGGCTCGTTACTGCCGATTGCAGGCAAGGTGCGGCCGACGCGCGTGCGCTTGAGGATGAACGAACAGCTCCCGGCAGCGACGAGCATGACGACGAACAGCAGCGGCACGCCGGTCATCTGCGTCGCTGCCAAATTTTAAGGGCGTGCTTTTTCTGACGCAGAAGGCGCTACGCATGATGAAGGACGGCGGCGGCGTAGTTTTCATCACAGCTGCGGCTGACCGCTACAACGTGCCGAACTACGGCGTCTATGCGTCCTACAAAGGCGCGACCGAAGTGTTCTCACGCTACGTTGCCAAGGAGTACGGCTCGCGTGATATCCGCTCTAATACCGTGGCCCCCAGCGGGGTAGTCACGGACTTTAACAATGGTGCTATCCGTAATAATCCCAAGCTGCAAGAGATGGTCATCGCCCAGACGGCGATGGGTCGGCTCGCGGAGCCCATGACATCGGCGGCCTCGTTACCCTCTTGTGCAGTGACGACGCTCGTTGGCTCACTGGTCAGCGGCTCGAGGCAACCGGTGGCTCCAATGTTTAAGGGTTGGGCATAGGTCTCGCAATGAACGATCGTGATGAGAAGGCCATCGGCTTCATCGGCTTGGTGACCAGGGCTTGCCGATGGCGGTAGCGATTGCGCAGGCCGGATATCAGCTGCACCTTTGGGCGCGGAAGGCCAGCAGCCTCGACGGCTTACGCGGGATCGAGCACGTGAAGCACGACAGCCTGAGAGATCTTGGTGCTGGGTAATGGGGTTGCAGCATGATGATCGTGATAAGCGGCTTCGTCTACGTTGATAGAATTGCGCGTAATATCGTGTCCCAGGACGTGGTGCATGACGGGCCGCCCCGGTAGCGTAACGGGCGGCCATCGTTGCTTTTTGCGAGGGTTGTTTTTTTGCAGAAGCAACACGTCACGAGAGGCAGCCAGGATGGCCCTCGCGACTGGAACGGTCGGACTCTCGCTACCGACGCTTCGTCGGCGACGAGCGGCGATTGTGGGCCGCCACGTGAGGGCCGGACGCGAGCCAACCACCGAGCACGCCGCTCATGTGCCTGCTTCTTCGACGCTACAGCCGCGCCCGCGGCTCGGCCGTGCGGAAGAAGGAACCGCTCCTCATCGAGCAGCCGCGGGCGATCCTGATGGCGATGCCGGCCATGGCTTCCGACGAGGTGACGAATGTCGATCGATCTTCATCAACGAACGGAAAGACGTCATTCAATGACGCCCTTGGATCCTCGACGTCTGCGCGATACGGTCGGCGAGGCGCGAGAATCCGATCGCATCGTTTGCGGAACTGAGCAGCGTTATGAATGGCAGCGCCGAGTGCATGCCTCGGGCGGCCGGCGAGAAGCCGGGCGTCGCAGCATGCGGGTTCAGCCACACGATGCCGGCGCAGCGGCGGTCGATCTCGCGCATTGCATTTGCGAGCTGCGGAACGTCTCCGACGTCGAGGCCGTCGCTAGAAATAATCACGAGCGTTTCACGAGATAGTAAACGGCCGCCGTATTCGTCTAAGAAGCGAGTGAGATTGGCTCCGATTTTCGTGCCGCCTCCCCACGCTTCGCCCAGATGCGCAGGTTGCACTCCAATTCGCACGACCGTTTGGAGATCGGTTGTCACGTCGCGAAGAGCGGTACTAAAAAAGAAAATTGAGGTACGTGGCGCTCGATCGCTTAGCGCGGCGGCAAAGGTCACGACAGCTGCGCTGTGATCCATCATCGAGCGGCTGCCGTCGAGCAGCATGACGAAGCGCGGATTGCGAAGCGGATGGCCGAGAAAACGTAGCGCTACTGGGTCGCCACCCGTCTCGAGACTGCCCCGAAGCGTACGCCGGATATCGAAGCGACTGCCACGAGCCATCGCTTTCCACCGTCGCGTACGCCCGCGTCGAACGCTTCGTATCAAGCGATCTGCGGCGACACGCATTTCATCGAGCCGAGCGATGTCGACGACGAGTGGCGAGCCGCGGCCCGCGGCGGGACTGTAACGTGCGCGAAGCATCTGCCACTCGGTTGCCTCACCCACCGCATCGCGATCCGGCTGGCGCGATCCGGCCGTCGATTGACCCTCGTCGTGGTCGTCCTCGGTTTGCTTGGGCCTGGAGCCGCGGGGAATCGTGTCTTCGGCTCCCGGCTTTTCGCGCCCCGGTCGAGTGTGCCGGGAGGCGAGCGCCGGTTGTGGGATGCCCGAGCGAGCGGCGACGAAAAACGCATCGAATACTCGATCGAATGCGAGCGTTTGGGGAAACGTTCCGCAACAGACGAGCCGCAGCGCAGACCGGACACGCTCGCGATCGTCGACGCCGATTGCTTCGATAGCACGCAGCGAATCGTGCGCCTCGCTTTGACCAATAGCGAAACCATGCTCCGTGCGCAGGAGCCCGCAAAATACCACGACGGCTGTGGACAGATCGCTGCGAGCTTCGATCTGTGCTAAGGCGGAATTATCCGCGGCGTGCCCGGACCGATCCGAGTCCATAGTCGGCTTCGATCGGCGCTTGCGTGGGCGCTCCCGCGGACGATAAGAGCGGCGCATAGCGTGCCGCCTGCGTACGCAGCAACACCCAATCCTCTTGCACCTTCAAAATGCACCCCATCGTTTTCTCGAGCGAATCTTCATCGAGGGCGTCGCGATGCAAGCGTGTCAGCGCGAGAGCCCAGTCGAGACTCTCCGCGATACCGGGCACTTTACGAAACGGCTGTTCGCGAAGAAACTCCATGAACGCCGCAATCTGCTGAGCGAGGCGCGCGTCGATATGGGGAAGCCGCGCATGCAGGATGGCGACTTCCTGCTCGCGCGTCGGATAATCGAGCCACAGATACAGGCAACGCCGGCGCAGCGCGTCGGAGAGTTCGCGTGTACGATTCGAGGTGAGAATGACGGCGGGCCGCGAGCGTGCGGTAATCGTGCCGAGCTCGGGGATCGTCACTTGAAATTCGCCGAGCAACTCGAGCAGGAAGGCTTCGAACGCTTCATCAGCGCGATCGATCTCGTCGATCAGGAGCACGGGCGCCAGCTCCTGGGTGATTGCCTCGAGCAGCGGTCGCCGTAAGAGAAACGCTTCGCTGAAAATCGCAGCTTCGCGTTGCTCCGCTGATTCGTCGCTGTGCTCGGTTAAGCGGATACGCAGCAGTTGCTTGGGATAATTCCATTCGTACAGGGCGCTCGAAGCGTCTAGCCCTTCGTAACATTGCAACCGAATGAGACGAGTCCCGAGCACCTCTGCGAGGACTTTCGCGCATTCGGTTTTCCCGACGCCGGCCGGTCCTTCGATCAGCAGCGGCTTCTCCAGCGCCGTCATCAACTCGAGCGCCGTACCCAAATCGTCGCCCGCGATGAAACCGCGCTCTGCGAAACGCTCGTGAAAACGGTCGGTGATCACGCTTCGCCGACGGCGATCAAATAGCGTCCGGGTTCGGCTGAGAATGATGCGAGGCACCCCGCGCAACAAAAGAAATACGCTCGGGTATCATATTCGAGACGATAGAGCGAGCTCGCGGTATCGACATCCATGCCGCACACCGGATCGAGTGCTGTAGCCGGCGCATGCGATTCGTGTCGCGCCGACGCTTGCGGTGCGCTCGCGATGATCTCGGCGAGGATGGACACCGCGACATCACCGGGCGTACGCGCACCAATATCCAAACCAACCGGGCTGCGGACCATCGCGATGCGATCCGGCCCCACACCCTGTTGCGAAAGCACGCCGAACACCGTCGCCGCGCGGCGCCGACTTGCGACCAGGCCGAGAAACGCAATGTCGAACGCGTCGAGCAGCTGTAGTGCGAGCTCGTCGTAATGGCCCTGCGACGCGACGATCGCTACGAGCGCTTCGCACTCGCTCCGGTTGAGATTCGTAAGGAACTCGCGCAGTGCGCCGACCGCGAGGACCCGAACGCCGAGGATGCTGGTCACGTCACGCAATTCGTCGTCGACGACGACACGCACGACCGCGTAATCCAACGCCGTGGCCAGCTGCGCGAGGGCTTCGGCGATCGGCGTGCATCCGATGACGAGCAACGTACGCTCGGGAAGGCGCGGCTCGATGTACACGTCCACCTCACCCTCGGACGCGCAGCTCATCGGAATGACGACGCGTTCCGTCGCGGGCACGGTCCCTTCGCTCGGCAAATCGTCGAGCGGCGCCTTCGCCTCGCTCTCGCCCGAGTCGTCGTCTGCAAGCGACGAAGCGTTGCGAATCTGTAGGAGTAGCGGCTGCCGGTTCGCGATCGCAGCGAGCGCTTGGCGCCGAACGATGTCACGCGAGCACGAGCCGCCGACGAAGCCCTCCATGTGTCCGTCAGCGAGCACGAGCGCGTGGTCGCCAAGGTGCGAACTCACGGGCGCCTGCCGCGAAACGACCGTGGCGATCGCGAAGACGGCGTTCTCGCGTTCGAGCGCGTTGATGCGATCGAAAAGCTGACTCCTCACGCTGGGGTGGAGCTCATCGACTCAATCTGCGCCTTCACGTTGGCGAACGTCGTGCCGATCACGCGCTCCGCCTGAGCATCGATAACGCGCCCGCCCACGGTCGCGACCGGTCCGCGCATCGATGCCTTGCCGCGCCAATCGAGCGTCGTCGTCTTCTCGCCGCTCTCGCGCACATCCGCATCGGCGAGTAGGTCGACCACGCTGCCAAGCCCACCACCGCTAATCGTCATCTTCATATGCGAACCGTCGGGCTGCGGTGAGAGAACGATCTTGAATTTGAACTTGCCGCGGACGGGCCCGAGACCCACCTGGACGATCGCATCGAAGGAATGCGCGTCGTGAATCTTCGTCTCGAGGAGATCCGGCAAGCATTGCGAGATTCGTGCCGGATCGTTTATGAATGCCCAGGTGGTGGCGTGATCAGCTGCGATCTGTTCCTGGCCCGTCCACTCGAGTTTCATTCGTGCACCGAGCCGTTCGATGTTGCCGGCTGCATTGCGGCCTGGGCATCTCTGATCGCGTGCCAGACTTTCGCGCGCGTCATCGGCATCTCGACGTGCTTCACCCCGAGTGGCGATAGCGCATCGACAACCGCATTTACGAAAGCTGCGGGCGATCCGACGTTCGGGCTTTCGCCGACTCCCTTCGCGCCGATTGGGTGATGCGGACTCGGCGTTACCGTCTTACTTGTTTCCCAGTGCGGGGTTTCGAGCGACGTCGGTATGAGGTATTCGGTGAAATTCGTGTTGAGATTGTTACCGCTCGAGTCGTAACGGATCTCCTGCATGAAAGCGATCGCGAACCCCTCCGTCAAGCCACCGTGGATCTGTCCCTCGACAATCATCGGATTGATGATCGTACCGCAATCGTCGATCGCGAGGAAGCGGCGTACTTTGACGTAGCCGGTCTCGACGTCGAGGTCGACGACGGCGATATACGCACCGTGCGGAAACGTCATATTCGGCGGATCGTAATAGAACGTCGCTTCGAGACCGGGCTCGCTGCCGGGCAGCGGGTTCGTGTACGCGGCGAAGGCGATCTCTTTCATCGTGATGCTCTTGCCGGGAACGCCGACGACTTGAAACTTGTAGTTCTCCCACTCGACGTCGTCCTCGGATGTCTCGAGGACATGTGCCGCAATCTTCTTGGCTTTCTCTCGCACTTTTCGCGCAGCGAGAACGAGTGCGCCGCCCGCTACGGGCGTACTCCGGCTCGCATATGTGCCAAGGCCGTAGGGTGCCGTATCGGTATCGCCTTCTTCGACGAGAAGATTCTGCGGGTCGAGTCCGAGCTCTTCGGCGACGATCTGGGCCCAGGTGGTCTCGTGACCCTGGCCTTGATGCCGAGCACCCGTGCGGACGATGCCCGAGCCCGTCGGATGGATCCGAATCTCGGCGCTATCGAACATCTTGATGCCCATGATGTCGAAGAGCTTGCTCGGTCCGGCGCCCACCGCTTCCGTAAACGTGGAGATCCCGATTCCCATGTACTCGCCGCGCGCGCGTTTCTCGGCCTGCTCGGCGCGTAATTTTTTATACCCGATCGTATCGAGTGCTTTTTGCAAGGTGAGGTGATAGTCGCCGCTGTCGTACACGAAGCCCAGCGGCGACGGATACGGGAACTGCACTTTCTTCACGAAGTTCAGCAGGCGGAAGTCGGCTGCGTCGATACCGAGACGCTGCGCGAGCATGTCCATGCCGCGTTCGATCGCAAACGACGCTTCGGTCACGCGGAAGGAACAGCGATACGCGACGCCGCCCGGCGCCTTGTTGGTGAAGTATGCTTCGAGCTCGGTGAACGCGGTCGGGAAGTCGTACGAGCCCGTGACGATGCCGAAGAGACCCGCGGGGTACTTCGACGGATCCGCGACGGCGTCGAAGGCGCCGTGATCGGCGACCGTCGTAACTTTGAGCGCCGTGATCTTTCCGGCCGAGCTTGCGCCGATCTGAATGCGCATGTGGTAGTCGCGCGCAAACCCGCTGCAGGTGAGATTCTCGGTGCGCGTTTCGATCCACTTGACCGGTACGCCGAGAATCACCGAGGCTGCCGTCGCGACGACATAGCCGGGATACACGGGAACCTTGTTCCCGAAGCCGCCACCGATATCCGGCGAGACGACGCGGATCTTATCCTCGGGAATTCCGGTCACGAGCGACACGACGGTGCGGTGTGCGTGTGGCGCCTGCGAGGTGAGGTACAGCGTGAGCCTTCCCGTGCCGGGACTCATGTCGGCGAGGATGCCGCACGGTTCGAGTGGCGCGGGATGTACGCGTTGGAATTCGACCTTCTCGTCGATCGTGACTTCGGAGGCGGCGAGCGCCGCGTCGGTCTTTGCGCGGTCGCCGACTTCCCAGTGATAGATGTGGTTCGTCTTATTCTCGCGATCGTCGCGGATGATCACGGTGTCCCGCATCGACTCGAAGGGATCGGTGATCACCTCGAGCGGCTCGTAGTCGACGTCGACGAGCTCGGCGGCGTCGAGCGCTAATTCGCGCGAAGTCGCGATGACCCCGGCGACTTCTTGGTACTGGTAGACTGCCTTGCCGATGGCGAGCACCATCTGTTTATCGAAGCCGTGAAAGGTCGGAATCCAGCCGAGGCCGGCCGCGACGAGATCCTCGCCCGTGATCACGGCTTTCACGCCGGGCATCGCAAGGGCGGCCGACTTATCGATGCCGTTGATGCGAGCGTGCGGATACGGACTATGCACGAGCGCCATGTAGAGCATGCCCGGCAACGTGATATCGTCGACGTATCGACCGGCGCCGCGGATGAAACGCGGATCTTCCTTAAGCTTCATCGAGAGTCCGATCGCGTGCCGTTCCTGGACCGGTGGATCCGTCGTCATCGCCATTTCGTTATCCTACGCTTCCACGGGCTCGGGTGAGAGTTCAGTCGCCGCTTGCTGAACCGATAGGATGATGTTCTGGTAGCCCGTGCAACGGCACAGGTTTCCGGCGAGGGCTTCGCGGATCTCGGGTTCGCTCGGGTGCGGATTGTGTTTGAGCAACGCGTAGGACGTCATCAGCATCCCGGGCGTGCAGTAACCGCACTGAAGCCCGTGACAATCCCAAAACGCCTGTTGCAGCGGATGCAAGGCCGCACCGTTGGCGAGTCCCTCGACCGTCTTGATCGCGTGGCCGTCGGCTTGGACCGCAAACATTGTACACGACTTGACGGCTCGTTCTTCGTCGATGACGACGACGCAAACGCCGCAGCTCGACGAATCGCAACCGATATGGGTGCCGGTGAGCCCGCACTGCTCGCGTAGAAAATACGCGAGCAACGTTCGCGGCTCGACATCGCGCACGTACTCCGTGCCGTTGACCGTCACACGAATGATCAAAGCGAGGCTCCTTGTCCGAGGCGCTTTAGGGTCGCGACGAGTCCGCGGTACACGAGCACGGCCGCCATCTCTCGCTTGAACTCGACGTCGCCACGGGTATCGGCGATCGGGTCGGCAAGCTCTCGGGCTTCGGCCGCTGCCGCGCGTAAGACCGCGGCGGAAGGCCGCGCTCCGATAAGCATCGTTTCTGCGTTTACAACCCGCTTCGCCGTCGGACCGGCCGCGCCGATCGCAACGCCCGCCTCCGCGATGGTGCCGTCGGCCGCGAGGGTAAGTTGCACGGCGACAGCGGCCGTGGCGAAATCGCCGACTTTCCGCTCGATTTTTTGATATGAACCAGACGTGCGCTCGTCGGGCGTCGCGAAGCGCGCCTCGATCGCCATCTCGCCGTCGGCGACGGACGTCGTGAACGAGTCGATGAGAAAGTCGTCGATCGGGACGAGACGCTCGCCGTGGCGTCCTCGCACAATGATCTGTGCCCGGCTCGCGAGCGCAACGACACCCCAGTCGCCGGCGGGATCGTTGTGGCACAGACTTCCGACGACCGTTCCGCTCTGCCGCACGATCGGATCCGCGATGACCGCTGCGGCATCGAAGATCAGATGATAGCGCTCTTTGACGAAGGGCGCGACTTCGACGGCGAAATCGCGGGCCGCGGCACCGATTCTCAATGCTCCGTCCGCCTCATGCACGTACGCGAGATCGGGAATCGCGGTGATATCGACGAGAACCGTCGGACGAGCGAGCCGGAATCGCATCGCCGGAATCAAGCTCTGTCCGCCGGCAAGGATACGTGCGTCGGCGCCGTGCTCGAGGAGCGCTGCAAGGGCCTCGTCGACCGAGTGCGCCTGCACATATTCAAAAGCGGCGGGAAACATCACGCCTCCAAATGTGCACACTTTTCTGAAGTCGTGGCCGTCTATGACCCATTGTATCCGCTCACGTCGTTCGCTCCGTGCTCGTTTGAGCCGTCGTCGTCGTTCCGGTTCCATTTATGCACTACCGGCAGGGATTTCATCACACGAAGCCACACAGCCTCGTGTGTGCACACCTTGGGATCTCGGCGTTTCCAGAACTGGAACTTTATTCCTTCGAGCTTGCAGCGTCTGAGCACGCGACTTTCGTGACAACGACGCGCGTTCGAGCCGTCGAGCGCATCCATCTCAAGCTGCGGGCAGCGATCATGAATGGCGACTATGGGCCGGGAACCGTGCTCTCGCAGGTGGAGTTGGCGCGCAATTTCGGGGTAAGCCGAACGCCGCTGCGCGAGGCGATCCGGCGACTCGAAGCGGAGGGCTTGATCGAATCGCTTCAAAATCAGCGCACGCGCGTAGCAACGATTGATGCCGAGTCGCTCGACGTCTTGTTCACCGAGCGGATTCTCGTCGAGGCAACGGGGATTAAGGTGACCGTTCCTCATCTGACCGAAACCGATCTCAACAACGTGCTGGCCGCGACGGCGGCGCTGCGCGTCGCACTCGAGAGCGGCGACGCCGGAGCCGAAGCTCACGCACGCCGGTCCTTACATCGATGTTACGTCGCACGAGCGGGCGAGCGTCTGCGCTCGGCAATTAGCGATCAGTTCGATCTCTGCGAGAGATATCGGCGGATGTACGTCGATCTCCCCACGTTCATGATCGACGATTACACGGCAATCGGTAGCGCTTGCATACGACGAAACGGCGACGACGCGTGTCGACGGATCGGCCGGCTCGAAGTCCAAGTCGCCGAGGCCGTCCTCGGCAGGTTGAACGCTGACTACCAACCGACGGCGATTCACACAGCGCTGCAAATGCTCGAAGGACCCCGCTGGCAATGACGCTGGTCTGCGTCATTGCCGATGTAGCTGGGCTATGTTGAGCGCCGTAAGCACGGGCTACGCTGCAGTGACCGCTAGGAGGCGCGCGCATTCGACAATCGTGGTCCGTGAGATGTCGCCAGCGCAGCGGCTCACGCTTCGCGTTATATGGATTACGTTACAAAACATGGTACCCGGTTTCGGCGAGCGGCGATGTCCGCAGCGTTGGCGCATGTCGACGCGTTCATAACGGAACTCAAATCTTCACTCCTTCGGTGCGGTCACCGATACGATCGAGAATGCGATGGCGGTATGATAGACATTTTGGATACGATCGCACGATGGCGTGCCGCGGGCCAGCGCGTCGGACTCGCAACCCTGGTTCAGGTCGAGAACTCGGCGCCGCGCGATCCGGGCGCAGTGATCGCAATCAGCGAAACGGGTGAAGTTGCGGGATCGTTGAGTGGTGGCTGCGTCGAGAGTGCCGTCTTTGAAGAAGTCCAGCATGCTATTGCGAGCGGTCAATCGCGACTCGTAACGTATGGCATCAGCGACGGACAGGCGACCGAATACGGCCTTACATGCGGGGGCACGCTGCATGTCTTTGTGGAGCGCCTCGATTGGGGCATGGAGTTCTTTGATCGTTTGGCGAAAGCGATTCGCGCGGATACGCCCATCGCGCTCGTGACGCGAATCGACGATGCAGGACGCGGTGCCAAGATTATCGTTGCTGAAAGCGGTTGCAACGGAAGTCTCGGATCACGCGGACTCGATGTCGCCGTCGAGAGCGAGGCCCGCGCTCTGCTCGCAGCCGCGCAGACATCGCTGCGAGAGTTTGGAGCCGACGGCGAGCCGAGCGGGGTCGATGTGCGCGTCTTCATTCAGTCGTTCGCTTCGAAGCGCGATATGTTCGTATTCGGCGCAATCGATTTCTCGCGGGCGATGGCGACAATGGGGAAATATCTCGGCTATAGAGTGACCGTCATCGACGCACGCCCGGTCTTCGCAACAAAACAGCGGATCCCTGATGCAGACGAGATCGTCATTTCATGGCCGGACGAGTTTCTTAGCGGGGCGCGCGTTTCGTCGAGCACGGTCGTCGTCGTGCTCACACACGACGTAAAATTCGACGTGCCGCTTCTGCAAGTCGCACTCGCCACGAAGGCCGGCTACATCGGCGTCATGGGAAGCCGGCGCACGCACGCGAATCGCCTTGCAGCGTTGCGCAAGGCCGGCGTACCTGAGTCCGCGTTTATCAAATTGCACGCACCGGTCGGCCTTGATATCGGCGCTCGGACGCCTGAGGAGACTGCCGTGTCGATCGCCGCAGAAATCGTCGCATCGCGCAGCGGCCGTAGCGGCGGAAGCCTGCGCGACAGCGCGTTTCCCGTTCATGCAGCCGCACCAGAGTTCGAGAAAGTCCTGCGATGATGATTGAGATGCCTTTGATATCGACGCTTCCCGGCGCGACCTGACCCGCGGTTCAAAAGAGGACGAATCGGTCGTAGCGCTGCCGACGGATCCGAGAGCATACAAGCTTCAACTCGGCGGACGTATCTACCCATGGATCGTCGAGCACGTGTTCGACACATGGTCCAAATCAGGCCGGAACTGCATCAGCGCCGCGTTCCTCCAGACGCAATAACACGGAGTCTCGCGCGTGTCGAAGGTGCAGTGCCGTTGCAGCCATGATATCGTCCGATACTCGCGAGCGCATCGCCTCGAGGATGGCTTGATGTTCTTTAATCGTCGCTTTTCGGCGTTCTACATTCGAAAGCGAGAGCAAGCGCCAGGTGACGATCTCCTCGCGCAGATCGGTGAGCATACGTCGGAGCCGGGGCCCGTCGGCATGTTCAACGAGATAATCGTGAAACGCGGTGTCAACGCGTTCGAAGGCGGTCGGGTCGTCGAGCGCGATCTGCATGTCACGCACGAGCGCTTCGAGTTCCTTGTAGTCGCGCTCACGCAATGTCCGTGAGGCTCGTTGCGCGGCAAGTCCCTCGAGAAGTTCGCGAATCTCATAGATGCAGACGATTTCGTCCGCTCGAAGTTCGCGGACGACGCTGCCGCGCATCCCGCGAGGCTCGACGAGCCCCTCGCTTTCGAGACGACGCAAGGCCTCACGTACCGGCGTCCGGCTCGCTCCGAGCGTTGTTGCGAGATCCGCTTCGATGATCGGGGATCCGGGCTCCAGTTCACCCGAGATGATCGCGCTGCGAAGCCGTTCGTGAATCTGGTCACGCAACGACCGCGGCCGCTCGAGCTTCGCCTTTCGAAGCAACGTCTTGTTCGCGGTGGCGCCGCTCATTCGATAACCTTCCGTGGATACGCCGGAAAGATCCTGTGTACTGGATCCGGCATCCCGTTGACTTCGCGGCGCAGGCCGTGATAAACTGCTCGGCACTGGATACGGGATCCCGTATTCTCTGATTCGCACGAGCCACACTGTCTGGAGAACGACGCATGCCGAAAATGACCGCGATGGAAGCTGCCGTCCACGTGATGCGAAGCGAAGGCGTCGACCTCGTCTTTGGGGTACCCGGCGCGGCAATTTTGCCACTTTACGAAGCGCTCCGGGCCGATGGACACATTCGGCATGTTTTGGTTCGTCATGAAGAGGGCGGCACGCATGCGGCCGAGGGCTATAGCCGGGCGGTCGCCGGGAATATCGGAGTAAACATCGGTACGTCGGGACCTGCGGGAACGAACATGATTACGGGGCTCTATTCCGCTAGTGCGGACAGCATACCGATCCTTTGCATCACGGGCCAAGCGCCGCGCGCGAAACTGCACAAGGAAGACTTTCAGGCGGTCGATATCGCCGCGATTACAGTTCCCGTCACGAAGTGGTCCATCACCGTTATGGAAGGCGCGCAGGTTCCGTCAACATTCCGGAAAGCGTTCCAACTCATGCGGTCGGGACGCCCGGGTCCGGTCCATATCGATCTGCCGATCGACGTGCAAAAAGAGATCATCAACTACGATCCGGAGTCGGACGCGCCGCTTGCGGTTCAGAAACCGAGCCCGAATCCAAAGGCTATTGAGCGTGCAATCGATATGCTCTTCGCGGCGGAGCGACCGCTGCTGATTTCCGGCGGCGGCGTGATCAATTCGGAAGCTTCGGCCGATCTCGTCCGGCTCGCGGAGCTCACACATACTCCCGTTATCCCGACGCTCATGGGCTGGGGCACGATTCCCGACGACCACCCGCTCAATGCCGGCATGATGGGTTTGCAAACGCAAACGCGCTATGGCAACGCGACGTTCCTGGCGAGTGACTTCGTCATGGGCATCGGCAATCGTTGGGCAAATCGTCAGACCGGCAGTACGGAGGTGTACACGAAGGGTCGCACCTTCGTCCATATCGATATTGAACCAACGCAGATCGGACGCGTCTTCAGCCCGGACCTTGGAATCGTGGCCGACGCTGGTCTCGCTCTCAAGGCGCTCGTCGCTGAAGTCGAGAAGCGCGAGGCGCGCGGCGCGTTGCCAAATCGCGACACGTGGGCGGCCGACGTTCGGAACCGCAAACGTACCATGCTGCGCCGGACGGATTTTGACAACGTTCCCATCAAGCCGCAGCGCGTATTTGCGGAAATCAACGCGGCGTTCGACGACGACACGCAGTTCGTCACCGCGATCGGGCTCTATCAAATCGCTTCCGGTCAATTCCAGAAGGTTAATAAGCCGCGTAATTATCTCATCTGCGGGCAAGCGGGCCCTCTCGGTTGGGAAGTATCTGCATGTACCGGCGCCAAGCTCGCGAACACGAGCAAAGACGTCGTCGGAATCATTGGCGATTACTCGCTGCAGTTCATGATCGAAGAACTCGCGGTTGCCGCCCAGTACAAAATTCCGTTCGTGCTGGTCTTGCTCAACAATGCGTACCTCGGTCTCATTCGGCAAGCCGAAATCGCGTATCAGATGGACTACGAGGTCTCGCTCAGTTTCGAGAACATCAATGCGCCGGAGATCGGCTCCTATGGCGTCGATCACGTCAAGGCGGCTGAGGCGTTTGGGTGTCGCGCCGTCCGCGTGTTCGAACCGGATAAGATCGCTGCGGGAATCGCCTGGGCAAGGCGTGAGGCGAAGGACAAGCGCGTGCCGGTGGTCGTTGAGATAATCACTGAGCGCGTGACAAACATCGCTATGGGGGTCGAGATCAATAAGATCAACGAGTACGAGGACGTTCTTGACGTGCCTGGCGCGACGGTCCCGGAAAACGAACTGGTCCGCGCCTAGTGCCAACGTTCAACGCGAATCTTACGATGCTCTACACCGAGCACGACTTTTTGGACCGCTTCGCAGCGGCAGCGCGCGACGGCTTCACGGGCGTCGAGTATTTGTCTCCCTATGCGTACCGCAAGGACGAACTCGCCAAGCGTCTCAACGAGAACGGGCTACAGCAAGTTCTCTTCAACCTTCCCGCTGGAGACTGGGCCGCCGGTGAGCGCGGCATTGCGTGCCATCCAGGTCGCGTTGCCGATTTCAAATCTGGCGTAGCACAAGCAATTGCGTATGCCAACGAACTGGGCTGCCGACAAGTCAATTGCCTGGCCGGGAAGGTCCCGCTGGACACAAGCACGGCATCCGCGCACGGCACGTTCGTCTCAAATCTACGGTACGCGGCGCGGGAACTCGAGCGCGCTGGCGTGCTGCTGTTGATCGAACCGGTCAATACCTATGATATCCCCGGCTTCTTTCTGTCGCGCACGACACAGGCACTCGAGATCATCGATCAGGTGGCTTCACCAAATCTCAAACTGCAGTACGACGTCTATCATATGCAACGGATGGAAGGTGAGCTTACGGCAACGCTTGAGAAACATCTTGACCGAATCGCGCACGTGCAGGTGGCCGACAACCCGGGCCGTCACGAACCCGGTACCGGTGAAGTGAATTATCCGTTCATTTTCGATCATCTCGATCGTATCGGATATACCGGTTGGATCGGTTGCGAATACGTTCCAATCGGGAAAACCGAGGACGGCCTCAGCTGGCTCACATCGACACGCAAGCGCGGCGCTGCTGCCCAAAGCGTACAATGAGCAAGATTGGCTTTATCGGCCTCGGCGTGATGGGCCGGCCGATGGCTGGTCATCTGCAGGCAGCTGGGCACGACGTATTCCTGTTCTCGCGCGGCACGCTGCCGAGTGACTTGCTCGCTGCCGGCGCCGTCGCTTGCACATCGGGGGAAGATGTCGCAGGGCGGGCAGACGTTATCATCACGATGGTCCCTGATACGTCGGACGTCGACGCCGTTCTCTTCGGTGAAGGCGGCGTCGCGGCGGGCGTTTCCGGCGGGAAGACGGTCATTGACATGAGTTCGATCTCACCGATCGAAACGAAGAAGTTTGCCGCCCGGATCAACGCGCTTGGATGTACCTATTTCGATGCGCCGGTCTCAGGAGGTGAGGTTGGCGCGAGAGCGGCGTCACTGACGATCATGGTCGGTGGACCCGAAGCGGAGTTCGCGCGTGTGAAGCCGCTCTTCGACGTCATGGGTAAGAACGTCACCCTGGTCGGTGGTAACGGTGACGGGCAGACGACCAAAGTCGCTAACCAGATTATCGTTGCGCTTACGATCGAGGCCGTTGGCGAAGCGCTGCTCTTCGCCTCGAAGGCGGGTGCGGATCCCGCAAAGGTTCGCAGCGCGCTGATGGGCGGCTTTGCCGCATCGCGCGTTCTTGAGGTCCACGGCGAACGCATGATTTCACGCACGTTCGAGCCCGGCTTCCGCATCGCACTGCATCAAAAAGACTTAGGTATAGCGCTCTTGGGGGCACGCGAGCTTGGCATGTCGCTTCCGAATACGGCGACCGCGCAAGAGTTGTTCAACTCGTGCGTGGCGCATGGCGGAGCCGCGTGGGATCACTCGGCAATGGTTCGCGCGCTCGAGATCATGGCTGATCATGCCGTCGCCGATGCGCCAGCAACATAGGCCTGCCATGGGCTCGCGAGCGCAACGCCGGCTCAACATGCCCACGAGTGCACGCGTATGCTGGCCATGATGTCTCCTCGTTTGTGCGATGGCTGCACGACGTGACCTTTTGACGGATTTCCCAGTCGGGGTTTGCTGCGCAAATTCAAAGGAACTCGCATCATGTTCAGAGGCGGCAACCAACGTCGAAGAGATCGAGCCCCATCTGGCTCTTGAGGCGGACAACGCCGTACGGCGCGGCGGACCGCTGCGCTTCCGCTGCAGGTTTGTCCCTTCGGAGCTCGCGTTTGTCGAGGCGGCGGTTATCGCTTCATTGTCGGTAGCACTGGATGCGTCGGTGACGAGCGTCTATTCGTCGCTCGGCGTGGCATGTTGCGCCGGGCATCCCGCGCGCACCCGCGGCCCTGTCCCACGCTTTGACGGCAGGTCGGGCCGACCTCGAACAACGTGGCCGCACGCTGATCGTCGAAGCTTTACCAGCCGATTGGCAGACTGCTGTTCCAATAGCACTGAACGCCGGTAGGCGCGCCCTGCCTCTCCTTTCTCTGCGCTAGCCTGCCGATTGCAACCGCGCTCGTTGTGCTCGGGGTTCTGCGGCGGCGGGCCTGGCAGGCGTCGAGCGCAGGGTGACTGGTTGGACTCGTCATCTTCAATTGGTCTATCGCAAGTTTCGGTATCGCTCGCACTCGATGCCATCGCCACGGCGCAGTGTTCGCAATCTGGCCGATCGTGTGGATCGTCTTCAACGCGTTGCTCCTTTACAACGTTTCCGTCAGATCTGGCAGCTTCGATGCGTTTCGTGACGGGACGCTTGAGCATCTACCGAACGACCGGCGTGTGATCCTCGTCGTCATAGGCCGAAGGTCGAGACGATCGATGTCACGCTCGTCTCGGAAGCGTTCGGCGCCATGTGCCGCAAGAGCAGTTTGGACCGAATGACGCTTGGTCGCCGATCGCTCGAGTGAGCCGCGCCGCTGCATGGTTCGGCGTGAGAATCACTCAGTTTTGAGGTAAGACCTATGTAGGAGTCGGTGGCGAGAACGGCCAGGATAGCGGGATCCGATGGCATTGTCGCCGCGAGCCGGTAGGAGCAGTACCATGTCGATGATCTTTGTAGAATCGTATGCCGACTGCCCATTTTCGATTTGCGTCGGCCAGACGGATCTCATCGAGCGAGTCCTCGGCGATTCCGAAACCGGTGGCATTCGGCTGACGCATCGCGCGCTCGGCATTCCATCCGATGGCAGCGTCCCGCACGCGGTTACCGTCCGGTCGCATCGGCGCCTGGATCTCAGCGAGCCGGGCCGGTTCCACGATGAGATCGACTTCAATGTGATTGCGGAGTCGGCGTGGATACCGCACGTCTCGGGGACGCTCCGCTTCCGCATTCGCTGCCCCGGCACACGGCTGCTCTTCGTCGCCGACTACGCTCTGCCGTGCGGTGCAATCGGGCGGCTCGTCGATCGAATCGTCGTGCGCAGGCTCGCTGTCGCGTCGGCCGGGGAGCTGATGGATCGCCTCGTCGCCGACCTCGAGCAGCTCTGGTACGAGCGCCAAAACGCGAGCACGCATCATCCAGCGTTACGCACGCTCTCCCGCGAGTCGCCGGTCGAAGTGAGGCTTTCCGCATAGCGCACGCGGGCGTTCGGCGTTCGGTCGCGCTCGACTGACCATGACCGTGCGAAGCGATCTCGGCTACCGCGCCCGATCGTCGCGCGTATCTCGCGAACTCGATCCGTTCAGCCGATGCCGGAGATTGGTTTGGCTCGGCGCGGCAGAAGCTGCAGCGTTCTCAGGCGTGGTCACCGGCGTCGCATGTGGCCGCCACGATGCATACGCTCGGCACGGCGAGTGCGGCTCTGGCCGCCGTATCGGGCGCGTCGTCCTCGATCGACGATAGCGAGATCGGCGCGTGGAGGCTATCGCGCTCTCGAAGCGCGTACTTGGATTTCTTCGCGCAGGAGCGCACGGCTCTCGTGCGAGCTTGCGAACGATGCCGGTGCGATCGTGCTACGTCGTCCGGTCGTCTGCTCTCAGAGGAGTGGCACGGGCAGATCTTCGAGCCGAGGGACCGGTGTTTCCGGGTAGATTTCCTCGAGCGATAGGCCGCCTTCGGTGAGATTCGGCAGAATCACCCGCGCGACCGGCGCGCAAGTCGCAAACGAGCCGTCTTTGTCGGCTCGAAGAGCCGTACGGCACGACGACGCGAGTCGATGACGACGTAGTGCGTCAGCTCTGGAATCGATAGATACGCATTGAGGTACGTCGTGTCGTCGGCAGCGGTCGTCGGCGAACGATCTCGACGACGAGCCACGGGCGTTGGACGATCGCCTCACCGTCATCGTCAATGGTCGCTTGATCTCGCGGATCGCAGGTTACGACGAAATTCTAATGCGTCGGTTTCCGCTCGGCGTACGCACCTTTGCATCTCCGGCGAAGAAATCGCAACCACCGGCGCGCGCGCGGGCCCGAGCGTCATCAGGCTGCCCGTCCATATTCACCTTCCTGTCACGTCCGCGGCGTACGCTTCTCGCATGATGACCCATAAGATGCGTTCCCGTCTTGCCGCCGCAACGGCCGGCGCCGCCGTGCTGTCGACATGTTTGACTTTTGGCGGCTCGCCGGCGATCGCAGGCGTTGCCTTCGCCCATCCGTCGCTCGGCAATGCGATGTCGACCTCGGCAACGCACGACGCGCTCGCGGCAACCGAAGAGGGATCGGAAACGAACGATGCGCGCACCGATTTGGCGCGCTTATTCAAGGTCGAAGATGCCGCCGAGGCGATTGCGGAGGGCGAGAAGACCGGTTCCGCTGCAACCGCGAGCGCGCGTGAAGCCGTCGCGCTGTGGCCGAGCGTGCGCACGTCTCTGAACCAGAACGGCGCGACGGCGAGTGAACTCGCCACGGCGAGTGAACTCGCCACGGCGAGTACCGCGATCGCGTCACTTCGTAGCGAGCTCGGCTCGCGCGTCGATCTCGCGCGCGATGCAAACGAGGTCACCGGGGCGTTGGCGCCTCTCTTCACGCGCGCGGGCGACACGGTACCGGCTGCGGTGCATTCCCTGGACTATCTGGGACGCTCCATAAAGCTCGACGTGCGCGGCGACGACTGGACGCGGGCGCAGCGTGAGGCGCGCGTGCTGCAATCGCGGGTGGACCGTGGTGCGGGCGCGAGTCGAAGCGCGACACGGCGGCAAGGCCGCAGCTTCCGAATTCGATGCCGCCGCAAGCGCGGTCACACGTGCGGTCCGAGCTCGCAGCGTCCCGAACGCCCTCGCTGCGACGACGCAGGTTGGGAACGCCGTCGATTCCGTCGAGAAGGTGTTCTAGCGAGCAAGAAGCCCGCAAGCGACGCAATGAGGTCGCGGTTCTTACCGCGGCTTTTTTGTGCGGTCTTCGTTCTTCATAACGGTCGAGGACTTGCGCACGCTGCGTCGGCGGGCTCCCGAAGCGGTAAGCCGGGCCGGCCTGCCGGCCGCAGCCGTCAGCCGCCCTCGCGCTGCGTACGGTCGCTCGAGACGACCTGCGTGAACTCCGCGCTGAAGAGAAAGATGTACGCGCTATAGTACAGCCAAAGCAGCACGACGATCACGGATGCCGCGCTCCCATACATCGCCGATTCGTTCTTGAGCGAGATGTACCACGCGATTGCCACTTGGCCGACCGTCGTCGCGACCGCGGTGACCGCGGCGCCAAGCCAGACGTCGCGCCATGCGATGCCGTCGGTTCTCGGGAGCCAGCGGAAGAGTGCGGCTATCAGCGGCGTCAGCAGCGCGGCGACGAGCACGACATTTCCAAAGCGGATCAGCAGTCCGACGAATGCGCTCTTGCCCACGAGCGTGGTAACGACGGTGCTCACGAACGACTCGCCGATCACGATCGCGAGCAGCGTGAGGATGATGATCGTCGTGAGTGATCCCGTCACGACGTAGCGCACGACCGTCTGCCAGATGCCGTCCTCCGGGGCTTCGACCTCCCAGATCGTCTCGATCGACTGCTGCAGCGCGCGGAAGAGCTTCGAGCCTGCAAAGAGCGCGACGAGAACTGCGACGATTGTCGCAATCGTGCCTTGATGCGACTTGTTGCTCGCCTGCACCATCGAGTCGATGCTCTGCGCGCCACCGCCGCCGACGAGCGCGCCGAGTTGACCGAAGAGCGCCGTGAGGAACGCGTGGCGCTCACCCAAGAGCGACGCCGCGCGCGCCGCGATCAGCAAGATCGGCGCGATCGACAGGGCCGCGAATGAAGCCATCGCCGACGCGAAGATCCACCCGTGGTCGTCAGTCCACTCGCCGTATGTGCGCTTTGCGAGGCTCAAGAGATGCTTGCCCGACATGCACGCGCCGTACCCGGATCGAGTCAGCGCTCTTCTCGCGCGCCGACCGGCCCGGGCGACGCCGACGTTCGAATCTGAAAGCGCCTCGGACGACGCGCCACTGCCGGCCCGCGAAAGGCACTCGCCGGCGCGGGCGGTCGAGGCGGCGACGCCTCGTGAACCGCGAGCTCCGATGCGATGGTGGCGACGATCGCCGGGGCGATGACGAGCGCGAGCAGTGCGACGATGACGGCGCTCGCTAGCGCGTCGGTCTTCCGAGCGAACGAAGTCGCCCAAACCTTCATGCAACGGACTGATCCGAATCGATCGTGTTATTCAACGGCTTCGCGCAAAGGCAAGCATGGCAGTTTCATTGATGTTGGAACGCAAGTGCTCGCAATGTCGTCGAATGGTACGAATTGAAATTCATCCACGGGTCCGCTGACTCATTGATTCGTGGAAACGTCGTTCTGAGTCTGACAAACGCGCCGCGCGCGTTGACGTACAGCACTCACGAAGCAGGAGCGTTCTCTGCATCATGTTCTCCGTCGCTGGCGCTTGGCTCTGGTTCGGAATGGCTGCCTTCGGGTTAGCGGCCATTGCGTTCTATTTCATGAGCCTGAAAGCCCGTCCCGAAGATAAGCATCATTATTTGATAAGTATGCTTATCGTACTCGTAGCAAACGCAAGCTACACTGCGATGTCCATTGGCCAGAGCCATATCACGCTCTCCGATGGACACTCGATTTTCTACGGCCGATACATCGATTGGGCCGTAACGACTCCGTTGCTGTTACTCGGCTTGGTCTCGATCGGGATGCGCGCCATCAGTGTCAATCGCACGATCGTTTACGGATTGTTAGCCGTCGACGTGTACATGATCATCACCGGGTTGATCGGTGGTCTCTCGGTCGATGCGTCACGCTGGATTTGGTACTCGTGGAGTTGCATCGCCTTCGTGGCGGTCCTCGCAATACTCTGGGGACCGATACGCATTGAGGCCCGAGCCCAAGGGCGGGAAGCCGCCTACGTGCGGCTCGCCGTGCTCCTGACGATCCTATGGATTCAGTATCCGTTCGCCTGGGCGTTCGGCGATGAAGGCATGCGCATTCTTCCCTCTGTCTACGAAACCGCGTGGTACACGTTGCTCGATGTCGCAGCGAAAGTCGTCTTCGGCTTCGCGTCGCTCGCCGCCGTGAAGGCACTTCCGCCCGCTATTGAAGAAGGCGGTACGATCGTCTCTTCGGAGTCTCAACGGCGAGTGGTTCCCGCATCGGCATGAGCCGCCCGCGCCGCGTTGCCATCATCGGCGCTGGGCTCGGAGGTCTCGCGGCCGCTTGCGCACTTGCCGATTATGGCTTCGTTGGTGAGGTCGTTATCATCGACGCGAAGACGGGATTTCGTAACGATCGAACGTGGTGCTGGTGGGACGTTCCGGGCGTCCCCTTCCGCGACGAAGTATCGCATCGCTGGCATGCCTGGTCGGTTGGAACGGAAGGATGCGGGGCGGTGTCTCGAAGCGCGCAACATCCCTACATCCACCTGAGCGGCGAACGCTATTACCGGCTGGCTCGGCATAAAATCGAGCAATCGCTCGACGTCCGATGGCAGTGGAACACGAGCGTCACCGGGATCGTCGATCGCGGCGACTCGGTTCTGGTTCGCAGTTCCGAAGCGATCATGTCGGTGGACATTGCGATCGACGCACGCGGTCAATTGCCGTTTTCATCGCCGCTCGTGCAATACTTCGTCGGCGAACACATCCGTGCCGACCGGCCGGTATTTCAGCCCGATACCGTTCGTTTGATGGACTTCCGCTACGACGCGCACGGTCTTGCATTTACGTACGTTTTGCCGTACAGCACGACGGAAGCGCTCGTGGAGGATACGCTCATTGGCAATAGTGTGGACTTTCCGGCGCGTAGAGCTGCGCTTTCAGCGTACCTCGCTCGTCGGCACGGGCTCGAGCGATGGGAGGTGGTGCGCGGCGAATCCGGCGTTATCGCGATGAACGCTCGCGCCGTTCCGAGCCGTCCGTCGCCGCGGGTCTTTCTCGCCGGCGCGGCCGCCGGGGCGACGCGTGCCGCGACCGGGTACACGTACGTCCGCGCACATCGGCATGCGGATCGGCTCGCGCGAGCGATCATCGACGGCGAGCCTCTGAGGAGTCCGGGAAAGTGGCGTTATCGCGCGCTCGATGCGTTGCTCATCGCCGCCCTGCGTCATCGCGCGATCGATGGTGTACGATTCTTCACGAGCCTCTTTCACGCAACGCCGGCTGATGCGCTCGCCCGGTTCATGAGCGATGCCTCGACGTTGGCAGATGAAGCCGCAGTGATCACCGGAGCTGCAAGTGCGTTCGCCGCCGCCTCAATGCTCGACCCACGTGCCCGGCGGCAGGTCGCTGGATTGACAATAGCGCCCGCCTAACGACAGGCGTCGCCCGGATCCCGTGGACACGTCCCGAGTGACGGCGAGATCTGCTCGCTATGCCACATTGAAGGGGCGGAGCCGGAGCCGCAGGTCTGCGGAGAGATTGCGAGACTTTAAACAATCGGGACCGGTCGAAACCGCCGCGGCTTGCTTTGCGAAGGAGGAGCATCCGTTCCCGAGTGCGCCGAAAACGCTCGATGGTTACGTCGATGTCGGGTGCTTCGCCGACCGAGTGCGGCGCTTCGGCTGCTCTGTTATGTCCGACCGGCACGACGTCGGGTCGTGCGTCGTACTCGGCGCGGGAGCGTGCGACGGTTCCGTGCATGCGGTTCGCCCACGCGACGAGCGTCGTAAGCGGAACGAAGAGCTTCGTCGGAAAGACGCTGCGTGAGCCGTCCGTTGCGTTCGAGATCTCGGAGCGTCTCCGTCAGCATACGCTTCGAAATATCCGGAATCGCGCGGCCGAGTCCGTTGAAGCGGTTGGGTTTCGTCGCGAGTTCCATGATACCGAGCATCGTCCATTTGTCGCCGATGTGATCGAGACGATCTCGGACGGGCCAAAGCTCCGCGTCGAACACAGCGTTGGCGCAGCGCGAAACGCTGCGCCAGAACGGTTGCTGCCTCAGCGTTGCCCGTGACGCGGCCCGCTTCGAGGCACGCGTCTCCTTCGTCGTCGAGGGCAGGTTCAGCGGCGGATGGTTTTCTCAACGTCCTGGCCGCGGCGGTACGCGAAGCGCTGAGCACGCAAGGGTTCACGTCGCGTCTGCGGCCGGCGGACGTGCCGCAACAACGCTTCGCTCGGGAGGCGAGGTCATGTGGAGACGGTCGCGTACCTCGCTTCCGATTGCGCGACTTCGATCACCGGCAGCCGATGTGCAGTCGACGTAGGAACATCGCCGAGCGTATCACGATCGGCACCCGTCAAAGAACGAGTCCAGAAGAAGATGCGCGGTACCGACGCTTCGCAGAATTAGCCGGACGAGGCCGCCAGCGGAGCGGTGGACTCGCAGGTGCGGTCCCAATGACTGCGCTCGTTGGCCTCGAGCCCCGCGATGTACGAATGCATGATGAACTGGAAACTTTCGTCGCTCCTTTGCGGGAGCCCGAAGCCATTGCTGCTTTCGAGTGAGACGAACCCATGCACGATGGCGCGGAAGCCGCGAATGGCGTGAATCGTCATGTCTTCGCTGAGGCCGAACGGCACGAGAATCGCGCGGACGATGCTGAGCACATCGGTTGCGATCTGCTGCAGCGCGGTATCGTCCGGGCGCGGCGCACGCAGAGTGGCGTCGTACATGCCGGGATGCTCCCTTGCGAACGTGCGGTAGGCGTGCGCGATCGCGAGCACGCCGTCGGCACCGTTCTTGCCGATCGCGGCTCGTCCGATGTCGTCGCGCAGGGCTCGCAGCGCAAAAAGCGTGAGCTGATGCTGCAGGTGCTCCGCGCTCGCGATGTGGTTGTACAGCGAGGGCGCCCGGACGTTGAGGCGCTCGGCAAGATTTGCGAACGTGACGAAGCCGAGACCGCGTTCGTCGGCGAGTGCTGCGGCTTCGCCGACGAGCACGCCGCGGTCGAGGCCGGGCCTACGAGGCACGATCGAGTTGTCCGAGCGTTTCGTCGACCGACTGCAAGAAAGGCACGAGTACGGCGGCAACCGCGTCAGGCAGTTCGGTTTGTGGATAATGGCCGGCGCCATCGATCGTGACCGCCGTTCCGTTGAGCAGCGCGGCCACCAGTCGCGCCTCTTTGGCCGGGTCGGCGAAGTCCGCATCGCGCGTGCCCATCAGGACGAGTGCCGGCGCCGTGACGTCGCGATGGAGCGCTCGGATTCGATTTTCGAGGCGACGGTCATGCGGCGGAACGCCGCGAACCGTCCGGGTTCGGCGAGACTCGCATCGCGCCGCGCCCGTTCGGCTTCGAAGTCCTCCGGCAAGCGCGTCGGGAATGCTTTCTTGAATAACGACCGCCACAGACCCGCGCGCCACGGCCCGCGGAGCAGCGGCTCGAAGATCGCGACCGCGAGCCATGGCGGTATCACGTCGCGGACGAACGGATCGACGAGAACGACGCTACGCGTTGCCTGCGGCTCGCGCGCCGCGGCGATCACGGCTGCGCCGGCCGCCATCGAGTTGCCGATCAGGTGGGCCGGTCCAGCGCCGAGCGATCGGATGAGATCGAGAATATCGCCGGCGATCGCCCCTACCGCGTAGTCCTTCCAAGCCACGCTGGATTCGCCGTGACCGCGGACGTCGAGCGAGACCACGCGGTAGCCCGCCGCAGCCAGCTTCGGCGTCAAGAAGCGGTAGCTCGACCGAAGATCGCCCATCCCCGGGACAGCACGAGCGGTCCCGTTCCCTCGTCGCTATAGGCGAGGCTTCCACCGGGAACATTGAGGAATTTCGTCACTTCGAGGTGCTCCACACGTAAAACTAACTTGTAATAGTTTTAATCTAATCCGCAGTAGTTTGTCAACTGGCCCCTGCCGTGCCGTTTAGCACAAGGGCCACTCGAACGCTCGGCGTCGGCGATCGTGATGCGCAAACCGGTCGGTTCGAGCCGACGATCGGTCGTACGGAACGCGCGATCGGCGGAACGTCAGCTCGCTACGCGTTCGAGTGCGAGCAACTCGTCGAGACTCTCGGCGAGCGTTCGCCGATCGAGGACGGCGACGATCGCGGCTTCGGCCTCGCCCGCAATTCGCGCGAAATATTTCTCGGCGCGCGAGCTGACCTCACAGAGGTGTGGTACGTCGGTGCGTCCCGCCAGGAGCGGCTTGTCGCCGACGGCGGCGCGGTAGATCGCGCCGAGCGTAATGTCGTTCGCGGGCTTGCCGAGCGCAATGCCACCGCGCTTGCCGAGCTTCGACCGCACGATGCCGTCGCGCGCGAGCGTACCGAGGAGTCGCCTCGTGAGCCCCGGCGTCGAGCCGATCCCAGCAGCAAGCGTCTCAGACGAAACCAGCTCGAAGCCGTTGCGCGACGCAGCCGCGAGCGTGAGCAAGATCTGAAGCGACGTCGAGAACCGGACGTCAAGCACCCGGGTTCGATTTCTTCACACCGCCATGGACCGAACTGTGCGGATGATCGTTGCGTTTTCTGCAATAATGTGTCAATAATTGGTACCATTAAAGCACCTGGAGTGACAACCATGCGATACAACCTCCTCGGCGCGACCGGTCTCTTCGTCTCGGAACTCTCGCTCGGAACCATGACCTTCGGCGCCAGCGGGCGATTCGAAGTCATGGGGTCAGTCGATCAGGCCGACGCGGACGCGATGGTTCGCCACGCACTCGATGCAGGCGTGAACCTCATCGACACCGCCGATGTGTACTCGACCGGCGATGCCGAGCGCATCCTCGGCCGCGCGCTGAAAAACGTCGGTGTGCCGCGCGAGCGCGTGCTCGTCGCGACGAAAGCATTCGACGCGATGGGCGACGGGCCGAACCAGGGCGGCCTTTCGCGCGCCCATCTGCTCGACGCGGCGGCAGCGAGTCTCGCGCGGCTCGGTACGGACTACATCGATTTATTCCAATTACACGGCTTCGATGCGGCGACGCCGATCGAGGAGTCGCTCGAGGCGTTGACGCTGCTGCGAAGCCAGGGGCGCGTGCGCTACGTCGGCGTATCGAATTGGGCTGCGTGGCAGATCGCGAAGGCGCTCGGGATCGCCGCGTTACGCGATCTCGCGCCCTTTGCTTCGCTGCAGGCGTACTATTCGATCGCGGGTCGCGACCTCGAGCGTGAGATCGTACCGATGCTCGAAAGTGAGCGCCTCGGGCTGCTCGTGTGGAGTCCGCTCGCCGGTGGCTTTCTTAGTGGGAAGCGTACCCGCGCATCCGCCGCCGCCGAAGGCACGCGCCGCGCGGGCCTGCCGTTTCCGCCCGTGAACGAGGAGCGCGCCTACGACGTCGTCGAGGCGTTGCAGCCGATGGCGGCGAGCCGCGGCGTCTCGATCGCTCGGCTCGCGGTCGCTTGGTTGCTGCATCAACCGCGCGTGACGAGCGTCATCCTCGGGGCACGAAAGATCGAGCAGCTCGACGACACGCTCGGCGCCGTCGACGTCGCGTTCACGGCGAACGAACTGGCGGAACTCGATCGCGTGAGCGCGTTGCCGATGGAATATCCGGGCTGGATGCTCGACCTCTGGGGCAAGAGTCGACGCGACCAGCTGGCCGCGCAGCGCTCCGGCGCGTAGCGCACCGGCTGTCCTCGCCGGCGAGCTCGCGCTCGCCGGCGGCGCTTCGGAGACGTCGGGTTCGCCGTCGCTCCACGGAGGTCGCAGTTCGGAACTCGGCATCGTGATTCTCGCGCCTCGCCTCTCGCACAGACGACTATTTTTTCTCGAGCGCCATTCGGATCCGCAGTGCAGCTGGCAACGGCTCACCCTGGGAGCGCGCGGTCTTGAGGGCGTCACCTCGTGTAGGGCGTCAATCAGATTGACTATTATGTAGTTTCTTGCTATAATCAACGCATGCGAGTTGCCGAACCAATTACGCTTACGATCCCCGAAAGAAATAAATGGAGAAAATCGTCAAGAGTCGGTCGGCTTCGGCTCGTCTTATTGAACGATCTCGGATGGTGTTGCTCGCCAGCCAAGGTCTCAATAATATCGAGATAGGCGAGCAGCTCGGTACGGACCCCGTCAA
>JAABUV010001669.1_pt1 | contig 31795 bp, 32 predicted proteins | sample 5559971 | NCBI WGS metagenome assembly JAABUV01 (sample SAMN10711881, study PRJNA513362) | rock metagenome | isolation source: Antarctica rocks | place: Antarctica: Victoria Land, Knobhead nord | collected 2015-12-19
ACCCCCACCTCCCCGGCCAATTCCCCCTCTCCGCCAACGACGGCGCCCCCTCCACAAAATGGCAGCCCGCACTCGCACTCCCCGCCTCAACCCTCACAATCACACTACCCGCCCCACCCTTCTATCCGCTCTCAACGCTCTATTTCGATTGGGGACAGAATCCGCCGGTGAATTTTACCGTGTTTTTGCATAATAGTTCTTCGTTTGAAGATGGCACTGCTGTGATCGCAACTGTGCAGACGGCAGTGGAGGTTTCGGCGCCGTATAATAAGACGGAGAGTAGTATGGTTGTACCGTACATGAGTAATACTACGAGTGTGGAATTGGGGAGTGGGGTGTGGAGTGGACGGTTTGCGACGCTGAGGGTGCAGGGGAGTAGGGCGGATGGGGCGGAGAATGCGACGGGGTGTACGGTTGCTGAGTGGGGGGTTCTTGGGATGTAGGGGGGTTGAAGGTTGTGTGATGGGATGGGATGTGTATGGTGTGATGGGGTGTGGGATGTGTTGATATGTAGATATGTAGGATGTGAATCTGATGTTTGTGATTGATATGATCGGATGAGAAAAGTTAGCTGTCATGGCCGGTGCTTGCTGTTGCTGTTGTTGTAGTAGCAAGCGTAGAGTGCGGTTCTCTTGACGGGGTTATGTGAAACGGTAAATCGATGGTATTTTGCGCTTATATTCTATGTGAAGAGTTAAAAAAGGAAGTATGTAGAGGAAACCGTTTCAAAACTTCGTAGATAGATCTCTTCGTCTCCGTTTCCGGCTGCTTACTTTCATTTCTTTTGAATCGTCTTCGAGATGGTCTTTGACAGTCTCCAAGGATTCTTCGCTAAGATTTCCTTCATCAGTCTCAGTCTCAGTGGACTCCTCCTCAAGACTCTCTTCATCCGCCTCAGCTTCAGGCGTCTCCTCTCCAAGACTCTCTCCATCCGCCTCCGGCGACTCCTCCAACGGATGATCGCCCTTCCACGACCCCGCAAACAGATGCTGCACCAACGCCGCCTCATCGTCTATATTCCCCGCATTGCTATGCGGCAGCCCCGCGCCAAAACTCGTAATCGGCAAGATCAACACGTCGCCAAACAGCCTCGGTTCCGTCATCCCCGTCAGGTTCGCACTTGTGATTGTGGAGTTTGCGATCTGACTCAGTCCGGCATAGATACTCTGCGCGAAGACGCCGGGGCCTGTCGTGTCCATGACGTCCATGTAGTTGGCTTCGACGCCGGCTATGGTTGTGTTTTGGGACTCGGCTAGGATGTGTAGTTGGGTCAGGACGCGGTCGATGATCATTTCGATCATGAAATGGCCTGGTTTGGCGGCCATGGTCCATGTGGCGAATTGTACCGGATGGCTGAATCCGGGGATGATGTCGCCGCCGAGGGCGTCGCCTTCGATGCCGAGGATCAGGCCGACGTCGGCTCTGTTGTACTTAGGGGGGATCCAGGCGGAGATAGGTTGGAGGCAGATGGTGTCGAGGTCTGTGTAGATGCCGCCGTCGTGGAGGACGACGAGATATCGAACCAAGTCTGCGCGGAGCACGGGGTCTTGGAGGGCGAGGAAGTCGTCGACGAGGGCGGGGCGGTGGGCGTAGTTTTCGCGGACGTAGGTGAGGCCGCGGGCGGCGGTTATGAGGGTGTAGATGTGGGAGGGGTTCTTGTCCATCCAGGTCTGGATGGACATTTGGGTGTCGGGGGTGAGGGTTGGGAGGTTGGTGCGTGCGGTTTGCCAGATCCGGTGGGGGAAGTTGGGGGTGGAGGCATTTTGGGGGGAGGTGGTGTTTTGGTGGGAGGGAGCGAGGGGGGTTTGGCGGAGGATGGAGAAGCGGTCGCGGGCGGAGGAGAGGAGGGGGAACCAGCAGTAGAAGGTTATGGCGACGCAGTAGAAGAGCAGGAGGTAGGTCAGGTAGCGACGGTGCAGGGACTGCGAATCAATCATGTTGGAGACGATAAAGAGAGGGAGATGACCGTATATATGTATAGAGAGTCTTGAACATTGTGAATGTGTGGGATCTGGCTACTTGACCTCTTATGATGTGAGATTGGCATGAAACGAAGGCTGACGCCTTCGGGATTGGTGGGAGCGGCGCGTGAAACCGTCGAGGAATGGCTGTGCCCATCGGGCGCGAACATAGAATGTTAGCATGCCATCACTCAGCCTTAATACCATTGAGAACACTTGAGTCAGCGAGGCGCGATGCAATACGATTGATGCTTTGCCCTGCATTGCATTGCTCGTTTCATCGCGTCCTCAGCGAAAGCTGTTGGTGGAGAGTAACTCGTTCTATAAATAGATCTGTCAGAGAGCTGTACGCTAGTTTCCTGACAGTTGATTGGTTCCCTTAGTCGCACGGGCGTTAATAGCCCAAATCTAACGCCGCTCTCGATATCAACGATCACTTTAACTACCATGCCGACTGAACTTGAGGAGGTCTGCTCACCTTGTCATGACTGTTGCGCAACCTTGACTGACACTCCGCAGCTGGTTGGATTCCTCCACCATGGCAATACCCAGATCCGACAAATCGGTACGCCTTGGACGCTCCAGTCATGAAACAATGATACTCATGGTATCTCAGCGACCGAGAATCTGGTGCCGTTCTCGAAGGCGCAACCGGATATCTTCACAGTTGATCAGCTGAAGCCGGTCAAGGATTTAAAGCTACTCATTAGAGATTATCTCGTGAGTTGGCCCATCGCAAATAACGTCAATGTATATGAACCGCAAACAGCTTGCGGCTTTGACGAGCAATTGTAGAGACTTTTCAAGGAACCAAAGCTGATATCAGAACGTCAGCCGATAGCGAAGAATGCCTTGACAATCCTCATCAATATATCTCGAGATGGAGAGGTGCTCAAGCTCTTAGCGGAAGACGATGCTTTCCTTGAGACGATACTGGGACGTGTGACAGTATGTCAGTCAACCTTGTGATCATCCAATATAGATCGCATGGCTGATAACGCTCAGAATTCCAAGGAGCCAACCGCGGATGAGCTCTCAATGCTGCTGGCCAACCTCTCCAAATCCCCTGCATTCGAGCGTCTAATCGTGCTCGAAAGATCCAAAGTGGCGGATCTTACACCCTCGAAGCGGGCTATAACGCAATTAATCGAGCTATTCAATCGTGGCGCCGACAAAAGGTGGAACAAAGACGCTACGTACGACTATCTGGCTTATATGTTTGCAGACTTGGCAAAGGTATAATAGTGCCCTTTACTGTCGATCCCAGAACCCTGACTAATGCATTCTCTCCTCAGTTTCCCACATTCGTCACATACCTTACCACACCTCCGCCACATTACCCTCTTGATCCCTTAACCCTTTTCCTCCCACATACAACCCACGCCTCCGCCGTCCGCCGTCTTGGCACAGCCTCCCTACTCAAGAACATCGCCTTCTCCCACGCCGACATCCCTTACCTTCTTCAGCCCGCGCACTCTATGCTCCCGCCTCTATTGCTTCCGCTGTGCAGCTCAGATCAAGAAGGCCTGAGCGAGGAGGAAATGGATTGTCTACCGGAGGAGTGCCAATATTTGACAGAGGAACATCAGCAAGAGCGAGATCTGAAAGTTTTGAAGATCCACCTAGAAACGCTGTGGCTGTTAGCCACTCGGGGCGGGGTGGAGGGAAGACGGCTCGTCAAAGACGGAGGGACATATCCTGTGATTCGAGAGTTGCACCTGCAGATAGACGATGATGGCGTGAGGAGAGGCTGTGAGAGAATCGTCGATGTCATCATGGACGACGCAGTCCCGGGTGGAAGCCATGAGGACGTCAACGGAAGCGCAAAGCACGGCGCTATCGGAACTGGGGATCCCCAAGAAGGAGGCAAAATGATCACGCAAGCGGATGTCGAAGAACCTGAAGACGACGATAATGCCATTGTACCTATGTTCTAGATATTCGAAGAACATGACCCCTTTCCAACAAACCCACACAAGTCCATGCTCCTCATCCATCACACCCACATCCAAGTCCTCAAATGACCACCTTCCCCTCCTCCCCACCATCACAAAGCGTATCCCTATCCCCATCCCATTCTTCCCCCTCCCCATCCACACCACCCTCCAACGGCTCCAACTCAGTCTGCTCAGCCCATCCCACTCTTCTTCCCTTCCTGGCAGCATACCACTTCCTCGCCTCTCGATAATAGAAGGGTGAATAGAGCCACATGCACCTGACGAGAAAGAATGTTCCGGCGAGGATGCTGACTATGATGGCCATGACGCAGATCAGGAAAAGCATGCCCTTTATCATGAGCCAGGCGAGTCCGAAGGAGGGGAAAGAGGGAGGGTCGTTGGTGGAGAAGCTGTTGTAGTTTGGTGCCATGGTTTCAAGGGGGAGGATGGTGAAGAGGCTTGGTGGATGGTTTTGGGTGGGGGGGTGGAGGAGAGAGAGTGGGGAGAAGGGAGGGGGGGTGTGGTATTTGAGGCATTTGAGCGTGAAGGATGCTCCTTTGCGGCGTCATGCCTGTGGGAACCTAGCTGTTGTTGCCGTGAGGGAGCAGTAGGATGATGAGGATGAGGCTGAGCTGGGGCTTGGCGAGGCCGAGGTTTTGCCAGAAGCACGCTAATTTAGCTGCATATGGATCTCCCTTCGATCTCCTACGGAGTACGGAACCCACAATATCTCGAGTATCTCGTCTTATGGCCTGGTGAGGGCACATGGGTCTCTAGCTAGTCCATGCCATCGTTTCAACTTGAATGGTTTTCGATGGGGGACTGGATGCAAGGATTCTACTCATGTGGTAACCAATCGCGCACATGACTGATGACAAGCACACTCCGTTCTTCCCTGCCGAATGACCCCAAGAAGCCCATCTCGCAACTTAATCCAAGCAGAGGAATTCTGTGATAGTCTGGAACTAATTGACTGGACCACGGACTCCTTGGGCTGCAAAAATGACTTTGGAGACGACGTTCAGCCAGGCACTGGCGTGTCATTGCTTCGGGATCATCGTCTTGGGGACGACCACGATTCAGCGGAGCAGGATAGAGAAGCTAGGTCTGGATTGTTGCAGCGGGTAATCACATTCATGTCTACGAAGGCACTCCTTGGAGGATCTAGTGCAGCCGAGGGATCGACTTCATATGGGGCTTTACTACGTCGAGCGCCAGGGTCAAGTTCAGAGACTTTCCTGTCAAATGTCTCTGAGACTGCTGCCAATGATGTCCGCAAGAGGGACACACGGAAAGACACGAACGTTGATCGTGTCACATCATCCGCAAGCTTTGGGTCCAAGCGACGTAGAAACCATGGTGCGTCCCATTCGAAGAACAGAGTCCGGAGGGCAAGTCTGGGAAGCTCTAGTTCAATGTTGACTGCTGAGTCCGGCCATCCTGCTGGACAAGGAGGCCACATTGGCGGTCGCTTACCTTTATTTACAAGCGACGACGAGGATGAGGACGACGAGGTAATCAGCATCGACAATGATGAGAGACCTGATCCTTCGGATAATCTACTGGATCCCCAAGTACGAGCTTCAGTAGCTGCCACTGATGATACCTCGGCTTCTATCAATACGCCTCGAATGTGGATATTATCTCTACTGTGCGCATTTCTAGGCTCAGCGACCAATCTATTCTTTTCCCTTCGCTATCCTAGTGTTGCCATCACTCCGGTCATTGCGCTGGTTGTTGTACATCCCCTGGGCAGGCTGTGGGATAGGTCATTGAAGCGTACGAACGACCCTGCAGAGGTCTTCGAAGATGGTGTCTTGATTCAACGAGCTAAAGCACAGAGTTCTACTGCCAGCTTCTCAAGTGGGCAAAGATTTAGACTTTGGCTTGCTCAAGGAAATTGGAATGGAAAAGAGCATGCCTGTGTATACATCAGTAGTAATGTATCTTTTGGATTTGCGTTTGCCACTGATGTTATCGTTGAGCAATCTAAATTCTATGGTCAAGATCCGAGCATCATATATCAACTTCTGCTTACCATTTCTACTCAGATCCTCGGCTACTCTTTTGCTGGTCTCACACGCAGATATCTCGTTAGACCACCTAGCATGATCTGGCCTGGTACGCTTATGTCTACGGCTATGTTCACTACGATGCACAGCTCTGAAAATAAATCTGCCAATGGGTGGCTCATCTCGAGATGGAAGTTTTTCTTACTGGTTTGGACTGGGGCATTTGCTTGGTATTTTCTGCCCGGGCTTCTGATGCCTGCATTGAGCTATTTCAGCATTGTCACTTGGTTTGCTCCCAAGAATGTTGTTGTCTCGAATTTGGTATATCATCCCACGTTTGATATTCAGCCCGTTGCTGACGAGCCTAGTTCGGCGTCACGTCTGGCCTAGGACTTTTTCCAATGACCTTCGATTGGGCCCAAATCGCCTATATCGGATCGCCGCTCCTCACACCTTTCTGGGCGGCGGCCAATGTCGTTGGGGGCCTTGTGGTCGTGATGTGGATCATTGCACCCATAATGTGTTTGTCTTTCTTTCACTCGCTTCTCAGGACTTGAGCTGACTCCACGCAGACTATCGTAATGCCTTGTATTCTTCGTTCATGCCTATCATCTCCTCTTCGGTCTTCGATGACACAGGCAAACCCTACGACGTTAGCAGAATACTCACCCCAGATTACCGTTTTGATCACGAAGCATACAGCAAGTACAGCAAGGTCTACCTGCCCATTACTTATGCTCTATCGTACGCCGTGCAATTTGCTAGTCTTTCCGCCTTGGTCACCCACACCGTCTGCTGGCATGGTCGTGACATCTTGCAACAATCACAACGATCCTTTGCTCACGAGCGTGGCGAGGGTAAGTTGGAGTATCAACGATGCGCGCAAGAAGACAGCCGTGGTAGTGGTTTGGGCTCTGAAAGCAGCAGTAAGACTGCTATTTCGATGGCAGAGCCAGATCTGAGTGCCAACATGTTTAATGAGGATATCCATTCCCGGCTAATGCGCCGATACGAGGACGCACCCATGAGCTGGTATCTCGGAACCTTCGTGGCCATGCTAGTCATTGGTATATTTGTTGTAGAATACTATCCAGTTTACCTGCCTTGGTATGGCCTACTTCTTGCGCTCAGCATCACGGCTGTCATGTTCATCCCTGTCGGCATCGTCATGGCAATAACAAACCAGCATAGTAGCCTCTATCTCATCTGTCAACTCATCTGTGGTTATGTATTTCCAGGGAGACCAGTTGCAAATATGGTTAGCACTCCCCCAAAATGTCGGTCCAGACCGCCGAGACTGACCTCATAGGTATTCGTCACATATTGCTACATCAGCTCAGCGCAAGGTATCAAGTTCTCATCAGACCTCAAATTGGGCCACTATATGAAAATACCTCCAAAGCTCCTTTTCAAGGTCCAATTGGCCGCCACCCTCGTCTCCAGCGTCACCCAGATTGGGGTATTGAACTGGATGTTCAATTACATACCAAACATCTGCACCCCAGAGGCTATCAATGGTTTCAGCTGCCCCTTAGCTCGCGTACACTTCAACGGCAGTATTCTGTGGGGTGTGGTTGGGCCGCAGCGCTTCTTTGGGGAGGGCGCTCTGTATCGGCCACTGGTCTGGGCGTTTCTCGTTGGGTTCGTGGCTCCGATTATTGTATGGCTGATCGGACGCAAGACTTCAAATGGAAGTGTATGGAGGAAGATCAATCTGCCGGTTCTGTTCGGTAGCCTGAGCTGGATACCACCTGCTGTGAGTTTGCCGTCCTTTGCCTTACTTGCTCCCACGATGACTTCCGCACATCCGTCTCACCTGTTTTATCCCACATACTGACGCTCTGATCATCTAGACTGGATTAAACTTCTCTGTCTGGGCCCTCGTATGCTACATCTTCAACTCGTACTTCCGCCGCCGTGCTCCTGCCTGGTGGGGCAAATACACAATGACGCTCTCCGCAGCGCTCGACTCGGGCCTCGCCTTCGGCGTCGTCGTGGTATTCTTCTGTTTTCTGTACCCCGGATGGGACTGGCTTGACAGTCTACAGTGGTGGGGAACTAGAGTTTATAAAGAGGTGAGTAGTCTCCCATGCATGTAACGACAAGAAGAAATTGGAGCTCATGTTCTGAGTGCAGGGCTGCGATTGGAAGGCGTGTCCTTACAAGGTCCTTGCTCCGGGCGAGCATTTTGGTTGAGGAATGTTCGGTTTTCTGGGATCGCGCTTCTGTGACTGGGATGGATCGATCAAAGATTATACACAGTGTAAAACACATGCTATGCGGAAACATGATGCTAAGTTCCAGCCTCAACGCAATCACCAAGCATTGCTTTGTTGTCCCATGGGTGGCATACATTTCATTGTCTATCCGCACTGCCATCCTACATCTGACGCCGAAAGTGACGTATATAACTCGTGCCCCAAGCTTCTACGCAGAAGCTCAGGCTGAGGCTACGCTGCGTTGTTTCTTGTATCGGATCACCATATACCACATCCACCGTAGTCTTCGGAATCGTTCCGGTTCCATAACATACATCGTTCGCCTCTATGCGCGATGAGGACAACAGCGGTAGGAGCCCTTATCGCTTGCTCGCCAGCTTGCTGTGAGGTTAGGTCGGTGTGGCTTCCGTTGCAAGTGTTCATCACAAGTTGACAGTCTAGGTAGAAGGTAGACTAGTGATCGTGCTTATAGATGAGCATTTCAGGAGATTTGGCCAACTTTCAATGCAACTGACGTTTTAAACACTTTCATTGTGTGAATTCCAGGATCATGTGCTCGCATTATGATTATGATTTCTAGTCGTCGATTGGTGTAGAGGACAAGCGGCCATGATAGGGTATCCTTCCTTATATGTATTCGATCCCATTCGGAATTGCGAGAGTATCATCAGCTATCAGACCTTTTTTTTAGAGGATTCTGTACGCTGTGATTCGTACTAACCATGCGGATATCGAAGCGATTTACACGCTCATTAAGGACGACCCTTAACCTTGGCATCGTTAGTACTGATATTGGTATATCGACCTGCACTTCCCGTATGGAGTACCGAAGATTAGCCACTGAAACAACCTCACTCCTTCCCAAGGTGTCGCCTAGTCGCAACAACGTGATACAGCATCTATATAGCACTTTAAATCGCCTGAAGACTACCGGAACTCTGATGAATATGTCTAATTTCACGTCAAGAAGAACTATATCTTCGCATATGCCTACTAGCCGGCATGGCAGAGGCGAACACAACATCAAAGGACAACGGAAGCACGACCATAAAGCCAGTTATCCAAGAGCTAGTCCGGACTCAATTCTGCTTCCCTGATATCGTACTCCTAGTAGACAAGATCATTATCGCTAGGATATCCTCCGCGAATGACTCTGAGAATGTGGAAGCTTACCGTCTTTATTTGACTGATCGAGAGCAGAGTATACAAGGTAGCCAGCCTCGTTGATCGTATCCGAACCACTCGCATGCTGAATCTAATACTTGATAGCTGTACTCAAGCGTCGTCTTCACAAGGAGATCAACAGACATGATCTACGTGAGGGCTCATATATCGTTCTGAAGGAGTATCGACTGGCTACTGCCCCACGGCTCAACGGGGTTGGGAACATTCAGTACGTCATGAAAATATTTTCTTAAGAGACAAAAGCTTACAGTTTGGTAAAAAGGTACATCGCTATTCTGGATTTCTATGTCATAGGTGAAGAACGACGCTACGAATCTACCAATGCTGATAGCCAGTCCACAAGTATCACGGACCACCAAGCACGAGCAACTTCAATTCTAATTGATGAACGGCAGCACAAGCGCGGCCCTGAGCAATCTGACATTATTCGCTCTCATACCTCTGGTCTTGCATCTGACAACGACGCCATTAGAGCCTTGTCAAAATCCGATGGGAGTGATACAGAGAAAGCTGATGCGTTTGAGCGCCAATCTATTGGTACTCTGCCGAGTCTCCAAACACAAACAGCCTCGAACTCTGACAATGCTGAGAATATGTTTCAATCCCAAGTGATTGGGACAAAGAGAAAGCGAACCGTTATTGCCTCTACGACAGAGCCTGAGAACGACCCTGAAATGCGCTCTCCGTCAAGAAAATTACAAAATCAAAACCAATGCGATCATACTTCCAGTGGAGATCTTACAGCTGCTACCATGTATCAGACAGAATCTCCTTGGGCTCGCAAGGCAAAGGCAGCAGGTACTCCCCTTCAGCCAATCGAGCGTCCTCTTCGACTATACACACTAGCTTCCGTGACGGGAGTGAATCGTTCTCGCAACAAAGTGGTGGATGTTTTGGCCATGGTCGACTCCGTCGATGATTCGACTGTGAAGCCCGCTCACTTACCACTTAAACGTGACATCCGAATAATAGACGGCAGTACGGATGTACCAATCACGATCAGTATCTTTGTCGATCCTGTAGACTGTATCCCATTGGTTGGTGACGTTGTACTTTTCCGCAATTTGGTCACCCATGATTGGAAGCAAGGTGCGCTTAATGCGTATCCGAAATACTGCGACGACAAAGATTGGTACATACCAGATCTTGAACGTGTCGAAGGTTGGGGGCTTGAATTGAAGAACCTCAAAGCTAAGATCCTTGCCACTGAGCAGGAACGCCGCAGGTCAGTCAACGTAGGAGCGACGACTTAGGCGAATAAAGAGAGTTGGAAGTTGCCCAGTTACAGCTGGGACTGCAATGACACTGATCTCATTCCTTTTCATCGCATTAAGGAGATGCATGAGTTGGGCCTTTTCAATAGGACAGACAGTGTTCACCCGAACTATCTTACCACAGTAGGCTACCCAGATCAACCTACACTGGGAAGCATATCCTGTGACCTTCTTACCAGTCTAGGGAGATGGATTGCCCAACATGGTGATGTGCGCGCAGATCTATGGGTCAGCAGTTCACAGAATTGTGGAGCTTCACTGGCAAAAGGTCCTGACGCAATGAGGGGTACCTGGTACGGTGTTTCTTCCCAATCACCGAAGGGTCTCAGAGTTGTGTAGGTGAACCTTCTCTGAATTCCATACACATCGTGTGAGATTGACATTTGGATATAGGGATCTGAATTTGCGAAGAGTCTTGAGTATCAGCTTGTGGTTGTGCGAGAACTTCGCGTTGGAATGACCTTACCTCGTGGTATTGAAGCCTCACAAATCCCTTTACTTAATCATACCATCTAACTATCTCCGATTCATTCATCTCCAGGGTTCAGCCTGTGTCTCCTTCTCTTTCCGAACTCTCGCAAGTCCTCACAAGCTTCATTCTACCGTTCAATCATTCACCAACGAAGCCTCGCGAGTGAAATCATGAAATGAGACGAACGCTGCAAGGTTTGACCACGCATTCACACCGCGATGCCTTGGAGAAGGAAGTGACGGCTCGGAGACTTACTAGATAAGGTCTCTCCATTCCCAGCCAGCATCCTTCATCCTTCATATATATATACCCAGCCAGCACCCTTTATCCTCCATATATATATAAATTGAGTGAGTATGACTCTATTACATTCTAGATTTCTGTTACGATTATGTTGTATACCAATCTTCAAGCATTATCTTGCTTGAAAGCTTGACACATGAAATCATACACCTCCCTCCCATATTCTATAGAAGTCCGTTCCTTCCTTCAGCCAGAATTCTTGAAAGAGGGTCTTGAGTGCTTGCGCATTCTGCAAGGGTACATGATTTGTTGACTTCAAACAAAGCTGAGAATTTCGGATTCTATGACGATTGTAACTTCGTAATTAAGATCCAATTTCAAGAAATCTTAGATGGATGCAATCGAGTAAGGCACGTTCCAGATAAAAATACGTTCATGCTATAGTCAATACACAGACACTTATGTCAGGTGTGACTTTATTTCCCTTTTCTCTGTTTCATTGACGACTTTAATCTTTACAGAAACATGTATTAAAGTCTCTCTTCTACGCTTCAATTATCACAGTAGCAACATACTCCCAAGTGCCGAACCGGTCGTTGGTTGACGCATTGAACTCCTCAGCCGGCTTTTCGGGTCCCTAACCTCCTCTTTATTTATTTGCTAGCGCAAGATAGACAGATTTCGGCGAAATATGCACCAACAGAGATGAGATGGCCGCTGCTCTGGCCCAATTTGGAATTTGGAATTGGAATCGGGTTTGATTATGTCGAGTATGTTGCGGCCGTACCGTATCAGTTGTTGCTGATGGAAAAAAAAAGATACGATTTTATAGTTTGAATTGGTTTGAGGGAGGAATGGCGTCGTTTGATATCGCAGATATGAGACGACGAGAGACTGTTTCCGTCGGAGATTATTTGGCACAGCTGGTGCAGAGTTGCTCATCGCCAGTCGATTCCAGTGTCAAATTTGCGGGTCGTTGTCCGCCCAATTTAGTAGAATTGGGTTTGATCATGTCGAGTATATTGCGGCCGTACTATGCCGGTGGTTATTTTATAGGAAAAGAAAGATACGATTTTAGAGTTTAAATTGGTTTAAAGCGAGGATTAGGGTCGTTTAATATTACGAAGTTATATAAATAACGAGCGCAATAATGCGGCCGTACTAATAGTTATAAATAAAGAAGACCCAATCTATTTGAATTAGGTTCGACGCGAGGAATGGGGTCGTTATCGCTAATATGAACGACAAGCGCAACGATAGGAGCCTAGATGACGAGAGACTATTTTCCGTCCGGAGGAGATTGTTTGGCAGAGCTGGTGCCGAGTTGCTCATCGCCAGTCGATTCCAGTATTAAATTTGCGGGTCGTTGTCCGCCCAATTTAGTAGAATTGGGTTTGATCATGTCGAGTATATTACGGCCGTACTATGCCGGTGGTTATTCTATGGGAAAAGAAAGATACGATTTTAGAGTTTGAATTGGTTTAAGGCGAGGATTAGGGTCGTTTAATATTGCGAAGTTATATGAATAACGAGCGCAATAATGCGGCCGTACTAATAGTTATGAATAAAGAAGACCCAATCTATTTGAATTGGGTTCGACGCGAGGAATGGGGTCGTTATCGCCAATATGAACGACAAGCGCAACGATAGGAGCCTAGATGACGAGAGACTATTTTCCGTCCGGAGGAGATTGTTTGGCAGAGCTGGTGCCGAGTTGCTCATCGCTAGTCGATTCCAGTCTCAAATTTGCGGGTCATCTCGTCCGCCTTGTTGTCGTCAATGAGGTCTCTCTAGTTTGAATTGGTTCGATACGAGGAATGGGGTCGTTTGATATTTATATGAATGACGAGCGCAACAATGCGGCCGTACTAATGGTTATGAAAGAAGAAGACCCAATTTATTTGAATTGGGTTCGATGCGAGGAGATTGTTTGGCAGAGTCAGATAGTGCCGGGTTGGTCATCGCCTGTCGATTCCAGTCTCGAATTTGCGGGTCATCTCGTCCGCTTTATTTGAATTGGTTCGACGCGAGGAATGGGGTCGTTTTCTATCGCGAAAAAATATGAACGACAAGTGCAACGATAGGAGCCCAGATGACGAGAGACTATGTTCCGTCCGGAGGAGATTTTTGGTAGAGCTAGATAGTGCCGGGTTGCTCATCGCCAGTCAGTCGATTCCAGTCTTAAGTTTACGGGTCATTTCCTCCGCTACTTTATCGTCAACGAGGTCCTCTCTAGGAGGGTTATTTAGGAGAGGGAGAACTTGCTGCACTTATCATGCACAAGAGAAGAGTCGACCCACTTCAAGTATGTTTAATACCTGAATAGGGTTTCTTTTATATATTACTAGGACGCATTAATAGGCGCCAGCTCGATGAAAATAATAACAAGAGACTATTTCCGTCGGAGATTATTTGGCGAAGACATGCAAGCGGCCCTATTTAAGGCGATCGCGCAGCCGGTGCACCAGCTGCGGCCACCTCAAGGCACCGACTTTTGTCCCCCAGAGGAAACCGCTGCCGATCCGCTGGAGCCTGAGCAGGGCCTCAAGGCCGTCGCCGTCGAAGTCTTGGGCCCTGACCCTAAAGAGGAATGAGTCAACGACTTCTGGGCCAACCAACGAGCAATGAATGATGTGTCGTACCCAGCGCCTACCTTTGAGGCCGCCGTCTAGTATCTTAACGCGGATCCTAAATACCTTGGATTCCGATCGGGCCTCTTTACCCCTCCTGTCGACCCGGCCCCTGCAGGTTCTGGTCATCAGCTTGCGCATCTCGTCGGTGGCCATTAACCTCCAGGCGTGCTGCTCCGACGTCATCTTCGTCGATGTCCCTGGCAACGCGCAAACCGCACTGCAGGCGGCCGGCCGGGTTCTGCGCATCGGTCAGACGAGGGTGTGTCGCATCTGGGTGATGTGTGTGGATCACTCATATGATCAGACCATCCAATACAGAAATACGACGAAGGATGCTTGGGATTATTTCCGGACAGGGACGACTGAGCGCCGACAGCCCTGAGGACCGTGCCGCCGAAGTGGAGTGACGACATACTTCGAGTATAACTAACGCTAAACGGGGTTTCTTTTATATATTACTAGGAAGTATAAATGGCGCCAGCTCGATGAGAAATGCTCATCGACGATCACGGCATTCGAACGGTCGAACGAAGTCGTGGGTTTTGAGATAGGGGAAGGAGCCTTCATGATTCACTTATCCAGCAAATCAAGCCGGATCGACAAGGCTTGAGAAATATAGGAGTGCCGATTATAGCAATATCTACTCCTTTTTTCTCCCCAGCAGGTCCCCCAAGGAACCATTCCTATTAACCTATAGGAAGTCTTTTCACTTCACCTACACCTCATCCTCTTATTCCATTTCTTCACATCTACACTCCGTTCATCCATTCCAATATTTCTCATTAGGATCGTTGCTTAGGCTGACTATTCCATAGAATTACGTCAATCTTCATCACTCAAACCTCACTTGCGGAATGACAGAGAAGCCTTAGCAAAGTCAGCGAGGATCTTTCAGAAAAGCGCAGGTCGGCGTGTATGTAGCAAAGGAGGTCGGTCAAGACTCAAGGGTCGAACGGAATAGAGCAAGGCTGGCGTAGGGGGGCTACTGTGGGGTGTCTCACGCTGCAAGGGGGGGCTGTGGGGCTGCTCTGGGGTGCAGAGATAGCTGGTGTGGTATTGTTGAAATATGGGTGTGGGAATTTTGAGAATGTTTCGGAAAAGTGTGGTATTTTTGTAATTTGTCGTTGAATTTGTTTGTCTGATAGTTATAGTGTTCCATTCCACTTCAGGCATTGTTATCTAATATTTATGGACAACTGATCTTGAAAGAGCTCCTCTGATCCTACTGCAACGCGAATGTAACTTGATGACGATATTTTGGAGGCGTCGGTTCGTCGTGATATATCATAACGTCAAGGGAGTAAGCTTGATCGAGTAGAAGGCATGCTAATAGGATATTTGTGAACCCTGTGGACTGACGTAATAGCAATGAATACTTATTGTATGGATTCAAAGACTAGCATGGCCGGCGGGGGGGGGGAGATTTTTGTGTCCAGCGCCAAGGGCTTGCATTGGTCTTACACACGCTAAATTCCCATATCTATATTTTGCACATTGAAAGTATAATTTCAGCATCGTCCATAGTTTAGTTGAATATCGCAGAATGTAAATAGTAATTCTATAGGATATCTAATTCGTCGAAGTCAAAGGATCCTGGAACTGCTCTCCCAATTCACCTTCGTAATCTATCCAGTGTGACGCAAACCACACAGGTGATAAGTCCATGTAGACTTCGCCTACCATCTGTGCTTGGACCCGACGGATTGAACGAGCGGTGTGAGCGCAATATTCGTAGCCATGCTTTTCGGCAGCGGCGATGTGCTTATCGGCCCATGCGGACTGGCTGTCACAAAAGCCTCCTTCCTCAGCGAACACTGTTCTGCACCTTTCACTTATACACCGGTCGATAGTTGGCACAGTCCGCTCTCCAAAGGCGGCAAAGTCCTCTCGCTTCTCCAGGTCGATGACGAAGCGAACGGCTTCTGGTAGAGGTACCCGGATCACGTCGACGTTGGGTTCGCCATCGAAGTCGATCCTGTCTAAAGGAAGAGCCTTACTGTGCAGGCTCTCGAAGGAGATGGGAGCGCTCAATTGGTCTTCTGCTCCGGTACGAGCGATTATTATGCTTTGAAAATGTGCAATGTCTTGAAGTCTGATATAGCGATCGGGTCTCCTGAACTCTGCCATGCGGTCTCGTAGCTCATTGCGATCGACCATTAAAATCAACGCCTTATAGAGCGGGTGAATTCTGTAATTGCAAGCTCTCAGTCGCGGAATAAAGGTGGGAGAAGATCCGTCTTGGTCAACCTCGTACAGGATGCTCTTCGCCTTTTCGAGTAGAGGAATATGTGCCTCGACAACTCCGCGTATTGTTGCCGGACCACGCTCCGTCACTCGGACCGGATTGGCTAAAGAATGCCCAAACTCAATATTAGGCTGAGAATCATATTGCCTGTACCACTCGCCGAAAATGGTCGCAAAGACATACGTGGGTGTGATAAACCTTTCACCGCACGCAACCTCTTGAATACCTTGAAGCCAATAGAATGCGGACGGTCTATTGCAGAAGAAAGTCGCTTTCCTTGGAGATTCTATATTGCTTAGGTCGCTATCGAGAAGGATCTTCTCGGAATCCATCCTCGCCCAATTTGTATGGGTCCAGAATCGAAATTCATTCAGCCGATCTGAATACCACTGTTTTCGAAGATCGAGGCGTATCATTTCTCGAAGATCTTCAGAGATTGGTTCAGGCGTGACGAAGCACTTCCAGTGGTCCCAGGCGTCTCTGAATGAGCGACCGGTCGCTGTGGGATGATCATGTGGGTTGCTTGAGATGTTTGGGGAGGCCATGGCATTAAGGGTGTTTGGCACACGCGCTCAAGATGTGATAGGACAGTAATCGAGACTTTGACGTTGACGGGCTGATGTTTGATATGTCGAAGATGTCAAATGGATGGATTTATTGATGGAAATAGAACTTGACCAGTGTGGGTCACAAAGACATTGAGCTAGCGTAACTTACTGTATGACCGGGTTAGCGTCTTCGTTCGAGTAATTGGCAATATGCAGAGCTATAAATGCAAAGACAGCGAGAGGAAGCATACAGGACAGTAAAAGAAACATCATAGGAAAGTTACGACGAGACTTTCCATCGCAGCATGACGTTTGACATTAAGAAAAACCTCACACCGCCATAGCTGAGACGCAAAACTCCTATACATCGCTAAGTACGCCTCCAACTATCATCAGAAAGCCCACTCTCATCCCCCCCTACCCTTCATATCCCGCAAACCTCAGAAAAGATTGAATCTCAAGCAAGACAAAACCCCTGCAACCCACCAACTCCCCTCCCAAAATCCTCGCTCGCGTGGCGTCTTCTGAATCCATACCTCAAGCCCCAGCCCATACCAAGATCCTCCCACACGAGCCTTCCCGAGAAAGTGGGTCCCCGTGCACCACGCTACCTCATGAAAAACAATATGAAGTAAGGTAGCTACGAAACCTTCTCTTCCAGCCGATAGGGCAGAGTAGATGTAAGTCATTCGATCTGTTCTGGAGCCGCTGCTACCCTTGTTCGATTATTTGTAGCAGCAACTTATTCATTCCTATGGAAAGAGTCTTCGGGAACTAGAGATCATTATTCATCCGTAGGGATACCACTTGTCTGCGTGAAATAAGATGTGGCTTAGACTAGACGTAGCCAAGATTGGAATGGATGGGCGTGGCGGCATACAATAATTGGGATTATTTTTTGACTTTGGACATGACTCTGAAATCACCCACGTCTTTCATGCACAGATATAAGGTTATTATTTGTGGATACCCAAGCGTGATCCCACCGCCGTGAGCCGTGGTTTCTCTGCAACATGGTGCAATTAGCCGGATCCGGGATTGTGATCATTCAGGTCGAGATTGATCGTATCGCTTAGGTATAGTATGCCAGGATTTGTCGCTCTATCCCGTGGCAATTACATAGGCCAGTCTCTTGAAGACTCTGTAACGAAAATTGGGCTTTGGCAGTCGTCCATGGAGTATTCCAGGCCCTCGTTAGGAGAATGTAGGGAGGATTTCATAATAGAGTTGAGTGTATTGAACAGTCTTAACCGATTTATTGTGGAGCAATACCCCTGTATTAGTGCAGAGGCTGCGGTGGCTCAGGCTTAGGAGCCTCATTGGTAACAGGCGCTTCTGTCTTCGACATAGCGGAAAGTAAAGATACAGCGGTGAGGTACGAATGTTGTTGGGGGTAAGTCGACTCATCCCAAGAGGGCTGGGGTAGCTCAATTCTCGGAGTCTTACCGGCAAGGACCTGCTTCCGTCTTCGATATAGCAGAAAGCAAAGACGGAGCGGTGTGGTGTGAACGTTCAATGGGCGTGGACTCATTCACATCTCACCCCTGGGCTGGACTCACTTTCACCCCTGTACTGGCGTAGAGGCTGAGGTAGCTTAGGCCAAGGAGTATTAAAAGGGACTAGGTGGTTCCGTCTTCGACATAGCGGAAAGCAAAGCCTTGACGGCGAGGTATGACTGTCCAGAGGGCGTCGAATAGCGTGAAGCCGAAGACTCCCAACGACGGCTTCCATCGGCGGTCACCTTTGACTTGGATATAGTCTTTCTTGCCATCTTGGCAGCAGCATGAAGTACGAGCAGTCTGCACTCCAGCTTCTTTTTTCTCCCAAGACTCTGACAGACTCACTTACATTTGGTAACTTACTAGTATAAATATACTGACCTCAAATTGTAACTACTGATATTTCTTGACATCGTGCTCATCAAGTCACCGCAGCATCAAGACATATACGTAACACGAACAGCAACCTAACAGAGATATCTTACCCTTATCCCAAAGTCAACATGGCACTGACTCACATCATGGGGATTAACGTCATCGTCGATCTTGCTCTGCTCATGCAGACGGAGGACAAGTACATTAGGCTCCTCAGCGAGCAGATACTCAACCGACGGGCTGCCGGAGATTTTGGCGAGGCCCAAAGGTTGGAAAATCTCCAGCTAGAACACGCTCGCTTCAAGCTGGAGATGAAAGTCGAAGCCTTTGATCCCTACATACGGAACGCCTACCAGCGTGAACGGGAAATCAAAGAGGGAAGGGAAAGGGAGATGAGACGCGGTACCATGGCCAGGCCTGGCTCTTCGCAGACACCTTGGGCAGGTCAGTCCCAGAATGTCTGGCAGGGGGTCCCCGCCTCGCGGGACGTGAATGGCTCGGCATCCATTGCCAATATGGGTGGGTACGGTGTTGGATGGGGAGGCCCGACATTGGCGGCCGCAGTCAAGCCCACCTCGGACGTCAGCAAGAACGGGCCAAGTGTGGCAGGAAGTCCACACTCGGACAGGCAGTTGAACCCGGAAGCGAAGGCGTTTCAACCGGGGCCTTCTCTGCCCGCATTGGTCGCAGCTCCAGAGGAAGCATCGCGACAATCCTCAAAACAACCTTCCGCGACGCAGGCAACCCCCGAGGACATACCCTCCAAAGTCGGGGTAAAGAAAGATTCGGGATACGGTTCATCTTCAGTGTCTCCTACAGACACCCGGTCTGCGATTAGTCAGGAGATTCCTGTAGCGACGTGGGTGAGAGAAATCCGGGATATCTTTGTCGAAGAGCAGCAGCAGCCAGCTGCAGCCCAGAAGATACAGATCACCAGCAGGCCAAGATTCATGTCTGAATGGGGATTTGGGCCTCTAGATGACATCCCGATAGAGCCAGGATGGATGCCGCGTATACTCCGGGAACACCGTGCCGAACGCTTCGGGAGGTTATTGAGAGAGTCGGAGGAGTGGCACGACAGATTGGAGGAGGTGAGGCGTGTTGACGAATGCTGCCATTGAGAGGATTTAGATTCATCGAGGTAGAACTCGAGTTCCCCAATGGCGAGAGCTTCACTCCATGGTGCGCAGGCTCCTGGTAGTGTTGTCCAGGTTCGATTCTACCTCGGACGGCCTCTTTCACAGCAGGATTCTGTTGATTGATAGCGCTCCAAGCAAGTCGGCTCCACCAGATCATCAGATACATCCTTGGCACACGTGCCGGCTCGAGATTGGAGGCATGGCTACTGGCCCCAGTATAGGTGCGCATTAAGCGTGACAGCCACGCGTACACCCTCCACGACATTATCAAGCGCTTCAATCTCAGACATTTGGTATGTCACGCTTTCGGCATTGTCAAAAGAAGCTTGTCCTAGGACATTGGCACGCAGTATACTCGGTCCATCGTGGTGACGTCTCGGTTCGAATTTGAAGGTTTTGCCGAGATAAGAGCTGTATGGCTCAGGAGTTTGGTATCTAGAGCGAGCTTTGCTGTTACATTCGTTTTTTTTTTTATTGGCCTCCATTGGACGAGTTGGTGCTCGATTGAGCTTGGATAACGTATAGTATACTAGGTGGATTTCTATCTGACTTTCTGTCCGCTGCGTTAAGAGATTATTGGAAATCTTTGATTGCTGAAGGAAAAGTCATGAACGCGGTCCTCTATCTGCGCTTCCATGTCCTCGTATGTGAAAATGCTGTAATTCCCAAAACCAGGCAAATGTACGTAAGTGATGGTCGTATACGTAGTCTCGCCAGCATATTCTTCCTATTCAGAGATTCACGGCATTAGCATCGCAGCGCTTGCAGAGAGACGATGGATTTCCAATCCCTTATTCAGCTAGAGCGTGAGTGGTTGAGATCCACCACTGAGCTCTGACTGCCAGGCGTCCCCCAATCACATTGGCTTGGATGACTTCTGGGTACCCTTTTCCAAGCTCTGATATTAAATTCCAGTAATGTCTCCAACCAGTCAAGAGATCGGTAGAGGTAAGTAAACCTCGCCTTCCCATGTCCTTCAATGATCGTCGAAGGCCGTCCTTCATCCCATGTGAGGAGCATCTGCGTCATGCTTGGTGGTAGGCACAGCACTTGGGGAATCTTCATCCTTGTGTCTCGCCGTCACCTGTAGCTCCAAGAAAAGCGGCACATGATCACTCGGCCCCCTCTCCACCTCGCTATCTAGCACATCCGCCTCCCTCACAGCTTCCTTCAGCCCCTTCGTAGCCAGTATCATATCGACCCTATCCCCACCCGCGCCCCACGGCTTATTCCTCGGTCTGTAGCTGTATTTGCGTCTCTCACCATGCAAGAGGCGAAATGTGTCAAGCATGCCCAGCCCCTTGATGAACTTCTCTTCGAAATCAGCTCGGTTCGCTACATGGTCTGCCCCCATGCGTAGTTGGGGAAACGAATCAATAGTAGTGCGAGAGATGTTGATATCGCCTGCTATGATCACATGCCATCCATTTTGTTCGTAATCCCTGACCTGGTTGGCGAGGAGGGAGTGGAAGGTTTTCTTTCGATCATGGCGAGTCCCGATGACCTTTCCGGTATTACTGTCGCGGTAGTCCTTTGTAGTGCCATTGACGGCGTAGATGTTGAAGAGGACGAGACCTGAGCTCGGTAGCTCGATAATCTGCACGCGTCCTTCTAGATCCCAGTCAACCGTTTTGATCTTTGCATCAGGCGCAATATCCTGCCGTATGAGCGTGCAGACGCCATAAACTCTCCCGCCAAAGCCCGTGGCATTATACCTGTCCCTGGGAAGACAAAAGTCCGCATCATAGCAATGGCTGGTAGTCACAGGCTCGCCCACGGCGTCACGAGGAGGGTTGATCGCGCGGCGGAGGAGGTCTGGCGTTTGGGTATCGCTGGGCGATATCTTGACTTCTTGGAGGAAGACGACATGGGGCCATCCCCATCTCCGGAGGCATGCACGTAGGGAGGGCTGACAGAGTTTGTTCTTTGGTCTGGAGCTTGGAGCGAAGAATTTGGTGATTGGTGGTGTTGTAGGTGGCAAAAAAGACTGCACTCCATTGATGTTCCAGGAGTAAATGAGAAGCGTCTCGATAAGGGCGGAGCTCGTACGCGATGGAGGAATGAGTTGAATTGGAGGAGGTAGTTGAGATGCAAGAGGTGTGGAGGAGAGGCGGCGGCGTTTGAGGGGTGGGGGACTTACCTCTTGACCAGGAGAAGGAGAACGTTGCTTGAACCGCTTCATCACCGACACCCTACGCGAGCGTTGGCAGGACTGCCAGGCTGCTCAATATTACAGGGTGGTTGGTGATATAAGTGTATCTATCTTGGCATGTATAGCGAAGGTAGGATATCCAATCGTCATCTATTCGATCATGCAAGCATAGGAGTACAGCGCTGAGGGTATCATCTAAAGACAGCTTTCATGGATCCCCTGTGGTCCCAGGTCATTGTACTCTGTCCTCGACATAAACCCCTTGCTCAATCCCTGATCAACAACGAACAACACTTTTGCAGCCACCTGTGCACCCAGAAAGCCCGCCTCTTCCAAACCAACTTCCTTCCATTCTGGAAAATAATCTGGCATCTTCAACGACTTTATGCTGGTCGGCGTCTGGGCATGGCTGGAATGCTGATGCCCCTGTTGCTGTTGGTGGATCTGTTGGTGTAGTAACTGTTGTTGTTGTCCGGGAGGAGCAAGATTGGCATTGCTAGTGGCAGCTAACATCAGTGGATTGACCGCTGATGCGTGATGAGGTGCATGGGATTGCGGTTGCGGCGTGTTGGCCCCAGTGGCTATGGGGGTAGTAAAGTTCGACGGCAGCTCTGAAGTGAAGATGGTGGCACTGGAAGGCGAGATGAGGTATTTCGCATTCAGAGTAGTGATTAGAGCTTCCTTGAAGCCTGGTTCTATTGTTAGCTATCATATAGGCCCGACCTTTACAAGACTCGCCTTTGACTTTACTGCCGTTGCCTAAGATGATTAACGAATCCCAGAGGTCACTCCTTTTGCTACCATCGGGGAAGGAAAGAATGCACCGATGAATTGCGTCGGCAATCTGATCAATGATACCTCCACTTCCAGCCTGAAATCTCTCAATTCCAACATCTGCGTGCTTTCGTACAAAAGCCGTCCCTTCCCGGTTTCGCCGTCTTTCCTCTTTGCGTTCTTCTCTACGTGTCGCAGTCACATTCTCCGTTGTGAGAGCATCTCTGTCGACAGGTTCCGGCGTCTTTTGCCTCTTCGGTTCGCCAGGATCTTGGCCACTCTCCCCATCCATGACCCTCTTTCCGTTGACATTCAGATCTTCCAGGGGGTTTCGCTCGTGGTAATAAAACGTTGCCTTAACGCGTTTCGAATTGGGCAATCTTGCTTCTTTCACCGCTGCTGCTGCATCTGCTGCAGTCTTCTTGGCCGCCGCCTTCTCCGCCTTTTCCTTCTCTTTCCGTGCCAGGAACTCACTGGTCTTTCCGCTGGCAACGATCGTCGCTACATCTAAGACACCCTCATCGTCTTCCCCATCCTTGAACTGTCGTTCCTCGTCGGCATCACCTACGTCTGTGTTGACACCCGGCCCACGAGGCGCTCCTCCCTGAGCAGCAATACTCCCTCTATGGCCTTCCCCCGAACCAACTGCTCCGGTAGAGACCGCTGACGCTGGGTTTTCAACCTCGGCCTCGGCTGGAAAGTCGGCACTAAGCGGAAGTATCTCGCATATACTATTCTTCTTCAGCTGCTCGCATGTTCCTCTACTGAAGCCTTTAGGACCAAGCAGATCGAACAATCGTTGTGTCATTGCTTCCCCACCACATCCTAGCACCGCAGCTCCTCTTCCCAGCTCGTTGACCACAAAGTCATTTACAGTAGTTATATCGCATTTCGAGTAGCCGACATCAATCACGGTAGCTGTAGGCGTAGCATAGGCATAACATACGGCCAGCGCCGAGTCCATGAGACAGAATGCTGGAGTCTTGAACTTTTCGAAGAAGAACTGTGTGAGGCTTTCGTGATCTTGCGCAGTCCAGGCAGGCTGGGCGATGACAAGTATTGGAGTGTGAAAAGGCGGGCTCAGGGTGTTGTAGATGTGAGTAAGCAGGGCGAAGAAGCATGACCACTCCACTATACGTCCGTCTCGTATAGGATGCACGGCACCTTCCTCACTTGTAGGGTCCTCCTCAAACAAGATTTCTTCATCCGGGTCCTCCGCCGTACCGTTGGCATCTTCCATCCTGATATCTCCATTGACGGTGTCTCCATTTTGCGCATGTGGCTTCGTCGTCCTCCTTTCTCGGACTTTGATGGGCTCCCATTCTCCTTTGGTTTCAGCAGGAAACATGCGGGTTGGTATACGGAGGCGAGCAGGCGCGAAAGACTCCGGCAGCCCGAGCTGTGCTAGAGTGATTTGTGAGCCAGGCGTGATGATCTATAACCCCCACATACTTAGTCAGTATCGCGCTCATCGTAGTGCTGCCGTTGCGATGCCCAAATGTAGATGCGATTGGCTTACCAAAACATGCTCATCCTTGAAGGGAGGCATAGTGATGAGGTGAATCCCGGAGCGCGCTGGATCTATCAACTCATCATGGAGTTGAATAGTCACAGTACTTTAGTTAAAACCCAGCGAGACGTGCTTGCCAAGCTGTCGAGTTGACCTCTGAATTCAGCCCTATTCTACGAGCCCGCTAAGATAACGCCTAAGATAAGCACGGGTATCCATAAGGCTGCAACTCGTCAAACAACTGCGTCTGATCTATCGCCCCTCCTAATACAATCGAAACATAGAATAATCAGGTTCCTTTGGAGCCTTCCCACAGTCTCGTGAGGTCGTTCGTGTATGATGTGAATCAAAATAGCTATTCCCAAACGGATTTCTCGAGGAAGTATCAGCGATGACACAACAGCCATGAAAAGACCAAGTGATTTCATGAAGGCTACAGCGTTACCGTAATCTCACTGGATGTGGAAAGAAAGGGGCAATTTAGGTGGGACTGCTGTCGGGATCGGTTGCAGCTGTACATCAAATACTATTGTTGTCATCCTCTCGAAGGTTGTCTTGCTATCCTTCTCAGTGAATGCTTTCTTGTGAAAGCGTTGAAATCTACACATTCGATTGATCCTGGCTTTTGCTGCCAGCCTTTTCATTCTTGCACCACCTCTTAAGTAAGCGCACCATCCTTTATCACGGAAAACCTCATCGAATTCTTCGCAGACAGACACACTTTATTGTCAGATCTCGTGCACGGGGTCTGAGATATGTTCTTCTACCAGATTTCATTTGATCGGGATCTTAGTACAAACAAAGTCACGATTAGCTGCTGAGGCCGACAAACATGACTGGTCCTTCCACGAACATTGTTACCAGGACGGGCTTGCTTGAGGTGTTTAGCCAAATTTGCAACACAGACGCCTTTGAGGGCGGATCTAATACAGTGGGAACCTATCTCATCTCTCATCATACACGATTCGACACATGCCACTGGTTGCACAATCCGTCAAACACTATGATGTATGCGATCAGTAAGTGAAGCACTGCATTCTCTTAATCGAGATAGGAGCTTACGCGTAACAGTGAACTAGTAAGGGTGTAGCTATACCTTAGATTCTATCAAGTTACCTGAACGACTGATACTACCCATGACGGCGGACACCATCGCTCTTCTCCCAATGCCGGCTTTCATTATCGGCAGTACCTCTATCTACGCTACGATCAAAGTGCTATGGAGATCTAATCTCTACCAACGAAACACGAATGCTGTAAGAGATGAGATAAATGATTATCACACCGGTCCAAATGCGAGCATATTTCGTTCGTTTGAGAGCATTTGGAAGTGATAACAGTAAACCTGTAGATCTTTTCGATCGCTTCTGTTACTATGATGAAGTTCCTTTAAGAGTTATTGAGAAGTGACGTTTCAAAAAGCCCAGTTCTAGCGGCTTCTCAAGACTTCGCTCTTGTCCTCACCTCAACTTTCACGCTTTCTATACCCCAAATTGCACGAAGAGATGCACTAGAATCAGGACTCGGTGACCGCGTTGTATGGTAACAGTCCCATCCACGGCTTTCATTGTCAAAGCTGACAGCTGCGTATCACGTCAGTGCCATGGCTTCAGTCGTTACAGAGGCATCTCCCGTCTGCGTCCAGGCTGTCTTCACCTCGGCCAAGTATTCAGACCTGACCGTCTTCTGTGGTAGCGACAAGTACTTACTCCACCAAATGATTGTCCGGCCGCGTTCAAAGTTCTTTGATGCGGCGTGTGATGGAAATGCTAAAGTGATTGGCCAGTGTCAGTTCGTCGGGCAGATAGGGGGCTAACATAAGAACTAAATGTTAGGAAATTTCGACTCCATCCATCACGCTCAATAGCGATGATCCTCAAACGGTTAACCGCATGCTAATCTACCTCTACACCGATGACTACCCCGAGGGTGCAATACCCTCAAGCCAAAAGCCGGAGCGAGCAATTCCTACACAGCAACAGACACCTCAGAGCTATAAGGTATCCAAGCTACTCCAGCTTCGCGGGCATAGACTGTCGACGCTAGTGACGCCCACTGAATCAGTCTCTTTAGCCAGCCATATAATGAACAATGTTCTAGTCTACGCAATCGCCGATAAATACGATCTATCAGTTTTGAAGTCGCTCGCGAAAGAGAGAGTCCAAGTCTTAGCCAATGACACCTTTGCATTCACCAAGTCTGCCGACTTTCCTAAAATTGCGAAAACCATCTTTGACTCCACACCGGCGACAGACAAGGGACTTCGCGATATCATCATTGACCTTTGCTCCAGCCATATCGAGGAGATCATGGAAGATCGCGATACAGCCATGACAGAGACGATCCAAGACATCGGCGCTCTCAGCTTTGGTATCCTGCTAAGAAGACGAGAGGCCGAAAACCGGGCTTTGAAGCGAACTAGCGGCAGCGAAGCTGTGGTCCACGAAGACGTCGCCCACCGCAAAGCGGAGAGTCGCAGCAATGTCGAGCTGATGCTGGACCTAAAGGAAGAGATGCAGCAAGCCTCCGCAGCCACAAGAGCTGCCAAGAATCAGTTATCAGATGCTCTTAGCCGGAACAATCAGCTCGAGGCTGAAAAGGATGTGGCTTGCTCACGACGGAAAGCAGCAGAAAATGCACAGAATCTAGCGATGCGCCAAAAGGAATATGCTATCACTCAGAGGAACCAAGTCATAGCTGAAAGGGACGCTGCGCTGAATCAATCGTGCAACTGTATTGCCCGGCTGGACTCGTTTCTAGCACAGTCTTATAAGTGGGAGAAGTGCCGGAATTGTGATCTGGACTTCGATTCATTGCTAGAACGTATCGGTCCGGACAATTCTAGTTTCAACATGCAGCTCAGATGTGCGGAGTGCCGTTGCAGACACGATCTTGGAACAGGGCTGCATACGCGATGAGCGTGGAGTCTATCTGAACTGCAATGACATGGTCGCCAGCATGAATGGAGGATTGAGATGTGTGAAAAATCCAGTGGTGTACGCTTATTAACAGTACAAGCGCACAGGGCATACATCACAATAAAATTGCATACCATCTTCATAAATTTGATAACGAACTGCAAACCAAAGGGAAAATCTACGTGTTCAGCTCCTCTTGGATGTGCTACTGACACCGCGTAGCCTGGCGCGTCAGATATGCTCCAGGCTTATCATTCGAAAACCTTTCTGCATTTCCCAAGGTAACCCAACTCCACGGGCTAGGTATGAAACCGTGCCTACCTCCCATACCCTTCCCAGTCCCGAGCACCAACGAATGACTCTTACCATTCCCTCCTCTATTTATGCCGACGAATCTGCGATAAAGAGACGTATGTGTCAAACCTTGCCATGGCTCCAAAATAAGCGGCCGAAGTGAGTGCGATACTTATGGACTTATCTTCCTAGGTCTCTGATAAGATTATGGAATGTCTTCAGCGAGAGAATGCCCCAAATGCCAAGACATCGGCGAAACTTCGGGTATTCTATCCCTCCCACTACCTCCGAGCTCGGATATTTCTCTCTTCGACATAGCTACTTGAAATTGGAAATAATACGCTGGCGAACTTCTTTGGCAGATCTCTTAAGTCTCATCAGTTGACTTGTGTTTACCTGCTTACACTGCGGACGTCTCCTTCCAAATCATGCAAAGCTCCATGTTCCAGGATGAGCTCAACAATCTCGACGGCCAATGATGCGCCGAACGATACTCCCCCCACATCACCTACTGTAATATATGATCGCAAGAAATACAGAATTGCAAGCGAGGGTACCGCAGAGATCCTTGACTTGTACGGTCCAGAGAACGCTGTATCTGGGCAGAAGAGAGTTCCCAAGCCTCAATCGGTATTCTATAACCCTGTACAACAATATAATCGCGATCTAAGCGTCTTAGCTATCAGAGCATTCGGCGATGACTATATTGCCGTGCATAGAGCTAAGCGCCAGAAAAGAACACACCAACCAGACAAGAGCGTGCAACAAGGCACAAAGCGGAAGAGAGAGGCAGAGGAGAAGGAAGAGGGAGAGGGAGAGGATACTGAAGCTAAGAGAAGGAGATTGCAGACATCTGTACATGGGGAATTGAATGAAGCACGCGTCGCGCCGGCTGTGCCGAATGCAGAAAATGGTACTCCGGCCTCTGGATCTATTGAAATGGAAGGTGTGGATCCTAAACCCAATAGGCAGCAAGAGATATCAGACGAGACTGTCACTGCGAAATTGTCCAGAGAAGGCACAACGAGTCAGGCGACGGGAACATTGAGGAATTCCAAAGAAGGAGAAAATGGCAACACACCTAGCAAGCGAATCCCCTTCCGTATCCTTGACGCCCTTTCAGCTACAGGACTCCGAGCCCTACGGTATGCGAAAGAAATCTCTACGGTGACTTCAGTCACAGCGAATGACCTGTCGGCGTCTGCGACCAATTCAATCAAGCTCAACGTAAGCCACAACGGACTTAACGATAACATCATCCCTACCACAGGCGACGCTGTCCAGCACATGCATGAAGCAGCTTCACACCGCACAGGTACTCCAGGTCCTTACCATGTGATCGACCTGGATCCATACGGCACGGCTGCTCCCTTCCTGGACGCAGCGGTCCAAGCGCTCGTCGACGGCGGTCTACTGTGCGTTACATGCACAGATGCCGGAGTCTTTGCCTCCATCGGTTATCTTGAGAAAACATATTCCCAGTACGGCGGCCTACCTCTGAAGGGGCCACATGCCCACGAAGCTGGCCTTCGACTTATCCTTCATGCCATTGGGACATCAGCTGCCCGGTATGGCCTCGCTATCGAACCCCTTCTCTCCCTCTCGATAGACTTCTACGCTCGCGTCTTCGTTCGAGTTCACCGCTCCCCAGCCGAAGTGAAGTTCCTTGCAAGCAAGACGATGATTGTATACAACTGTGATTCGGGGTGCGGGGCATGGTCTATACAACATCTCGCCCGAGCAAAGGCTAAAATAGCAAAAAATGGAGATACCTTCTACAACTTCACCTCGGCGCTTGCTCCGTCCACGGGTACACATTGTGAGCATTGTGGTTTCCGAACGCACCAGGCGGGACCTATGTGGGGTGGCCCTCTCCACAACCCGCACTTCATCCAGCGCATTCTCAAGATACTTCCTTCGCTTGACAAAACCATATACGGCACCATTCCCCGTATGGAGGGAATGCTCAATGTTGCTCTCAACGAAAGTCTGGACGATCAACCATCAACTGGCCCCCAAGGACCATCTTCCTCTGATCGACCCGTCCCAACCACACACCCAGCCGCCCTTACACATCACCCCTTTTTCTTTCTCCCATCAGCCCTTTCTAGGATCATTCACTGTGTCTCGCCTTCCGACGCAGCAATGCGTGGCGCTCTATTGCATCTTGGCTACCGCACGACACGCTCGCATACCAAAGCAGGCAGCATAAGCACCGACGCGCCTTGGGGTGTGATATGGGAGATCATGAGGGAATGGGCCAGACAGAAGTCACCGGTCAAAGAGGGTGCGGTGAAGAAGAAGACGGCCGGATGGGGTATCATGCAAAACGATAGGTCGAAACGGAAGCTAAATGATGTGAAGGAAGCGTTCCGAAAAGCTGTCAGCAACGCAGAACTTGATGATGTCGACGCATTGAAAACCCATATGGAAGCTGCCCTATATCGACTGTCGCGAAACGATGAAGACCATAGCATTAGTGACATGGAAGAAAGTGAGCCCACCACCAACGGCACAGAGAAGGAAGACGAGTCTGCTACCAACACATCGCCAAACCACATCCATCCAAGCAAATTGAAAATCGTTTTCGACGAAGCCCTTGGCAAGGAGCCCCAGGGTAAGCGGATGTTGAAATACCAGATCAATCCACGACCGGATTGGGGACCTATGAATCGCGCAAAGGGCGATTCATGACACGAAAGAATACTCTGTTATAAAGTGGAAAACCACAAGATAGATACCCTTGGATACATGAATCCATGCTCCCATATCAAGTCAAATCTACCTATGCACCTCATGCACCCTCATATCTTTCCACTTCCACAAACCAGACACCGAGATTGCACTGCACTTTCCTCACGCTCTCCAGAGCTTTCATCACCCCACCCATCCACGCTACACCTCTCCTCCACCACCACCTCCTCTCCTCCACCACCACCACCAAATAATCGAAAGCACCACTCACTCCTCGCACTGGCAACGCCAAATCTATCTACCAATAAGCAGTAAACCACCACCTCACCAACATCCAAATGTGACGCTCTCCCCATCCCTCCCTTACTCCATGCTTATATACCTTACTATCCATACTGCACACTCCACACCACACTCCCAGTCTCACTCTCCCCACTCCACTCTCCATACTCCTCTTCACACTCCACACTCCTCTTCACACTCTATACCCCTCACTCCACACTCCACACTCCACACTCTACTCCACTCCTCACTCTACTCCACACTCCCAGTCTCACACTTCCGCATCCCCACACTCCCTCCTCAAAACCCAACGCCTGAACATAATACCTCATCCACAAATCAATCACATCCCAATCACATCCTGATCCCTATCCCTATCCCTATCCCTATCCCTATCCCTATCCCCTATCCCGACTAAACCCCTCACCCTCCACCTCCCACCACATCCCACTCCCATCGCGCAATATCCCCAATCTGACCTCTATCCATTTAAAGTTTTCACACCTTTTCCCGGTTCAGGATGGTGTTTCGTCGCATTCTCGCATTCTTGCATTCTCGCATTCTCGTATTCTCGCATTTTCTGAGCTCGTATGGATATTTAGGTATATTTAGGTATATGATAGGATAGAATAGGATATGTACGGAGTGGAAGGTGTATCAAACCATACTAGCGATGGTGCACCTTGTCCTCATCTTCGTCCTCGTTCTCGTGCTATCCATGATGCGTTTTGGTTTGGGGGGGGGTAATAGTTTTGGGTGAATATGCAGGTGACGAGGTAATAGACATAGATATAGATATCTGAGTAGGTACCTATTCCACAATTATATCCCTCAGTCGCCTTTCCAGATGGCGTAAAAGATGCATTTGAAAGCCTCTTCATAGAAGCTATAAGTATAATTAGTGTCTATATAGTGGTACCTAATTCAGGTTATAGAGTAAGTGAAGTACGTTGATATACCAGGAAGGTAGAATAGGTGAGTCTATATGCACGCTACAGGTATCTTTTGCGAAATTCGAAGCACGGATATCTATCATATCACAGGTATACGTACAGGTTATAAAGCGGCTAGGCTCGCTATAATAGGTAAGTTATTGGTTTAGGTAAAGTATCATAGAGGGAGAGTTTTGTTACGTGGTGATGGTGTTAATGGTGTTTTGATCAGCGCGGACAGCGCCTGTTGATGAGTTGAGCGACTAAGGTAGGTGCTTTTGGGGGTGGTGGCGTATGAGGACGTTCTACCCGCACACTTGTCATTCTGCATACATCAAACATCAAAGTATTCCCTTCTCTCCATCCCCATCCACCACCCTCCCACAACACCCTCACTCTCCCACCATCCCCCCCCTCAAATTATCATATCCACTAACCGGATAACCCAACCAATTCTTACTCCCCTCCAACCCCCCCACCCCCAACCCCTCCCACGC
>JAABUV010001670.1_pt1 | contig 31788 bp, 29 predicted proteins | sample 5559971 | NCBI WGS metagenome assembly JAABUV01 (sample SAMN10711881, study PRJNA513362) | rock metagenome | isolation source: Antarctica rocks | place: Antarctica: Victoria Land, Knobhead nord | collected 2015-12-19
GGGAGGCCCTCCCTGATGCTGGCGATCGTGGTAGTGAACCAGTCGATCATGGAGTGGCCTCCCCTCCAAGACAACAGACTGTCAACCCGGCCAGCCTCGTTTCGGAACACTTTGCGACAAGGCCGAAGGCGGCTCCAATCGGCTCGACCCATCCGGTTACTTGCAAGCCGGTTATTACTACTGCAAGGAGCGGCATTTCGACCTCGGGATCGGCTTGATCGAGCGTGGATTAGCGCTCTGCCAAGACGATACCTCCCGGGCGATTGCCTATAGTTGCAGGGGAGCCGCGCTCGCACTCCGCAGCGACCACGCGCTCGCCGTCGCCGACTTCGATCGAGCGATCGACCTTGCACCGGGCCGAGCGCGGAATCACTTCCTCCGCGGCCGGTCGCTCCTCGATCTGGGAATGTACGACCGGGCCATCGCCGATTACTTTCGAGGGATCGTCGACGAGCCCAAGGCCTCGATCTGGTTCGATCGAGGCGATTGTCACTTCCGCCGGGAGGCGTTCGCCGACGCCCAGGCCGATTACGAGCGAGCGATCGAGGCCGACCCGGAAAACCGGCGGTATCAGGTGGCGCACGGCCTGGCCCGGCTGGCCCGAGGGGACGTCTCGGGGGCAATCGGTGAATTCGATCGTGTCCTTCAGGCCGATCCGAAGTCCGGACGGGCCTTGACGGGCCGGGGCTGGGCTTACCTGGCGAAGCACGATCTCGGTCGCGCGATTGCCGATTTCGAGAAGGCCATCGAGATCCAGAACCCTCGCTTGATCATCTCCGCATACGCAGGGTACGGGACGAGCTTCTATTGGGAGCCGAAGAACGACCATGCCATCGCCGAATTCGATGAGCGCTGCCGGCAGGTGCCCGATCTTCCCTGGGCGCTGATCTTCCACCGGGGGGTCGAAGGGCGGAGCGGGACGCTGCAAGACCCCTACTTCGCCCTCTACCTGGTCTGCCGCCCCCGCGCCGACTCGGGCGTCGCCCCGAATTTCATCGTCAGGATTTACGCCAACTGGCAGAGCACTCCGGAGGCGACCTCAGCTTGCGCGGGGCGGATCATCGCCGCTTGCCTCCAGCGCGACTGGGTGGAAGCGAGGGACGGCCTCTGGTCGGTCCTGAACGCCTGGAGCGAGGCACGGTTCCCGGGGTCGACTCGCCCCACGGTTAGCGAACTCCTCGACATCTTCTGACGGCATCTCACCCTGAATCGCCCGCGAAATTCCGCGATTGACTCCGGAACCCCGCCGGGTCGGCGGGCCCGCGCAGGAGGGCTTCGAGGTCCAGCGCGGCCGATGGGCGGACGTCGGCCTTGAGGACCTTCCGCATCTCGTCGACGGCGTGCCGGTTCTCCTCCTCGGTGTTCGAGGCCACGCAATCGGCGGGGACGTAGAGGTGGAAGTCACGCATGTAAGCGTCGTTGGCGGTGAATAGCACGCAGATGTTACCCGCGACCCCGGTCAGGATCAGTGACTTGACCTGGAGGGAGTTGAGGAGCGTGGTCGAGAAGAAGCAGGAGTGCTTGGGCTTGAGGACGAAATCATCGTTCTTGCCGGGGCGGAGCTTCTCGGCCAGGGGGCGGCCCCGGACCTCGTTCTTCAGGCGTTCTCAAGCGACGCCGGCCCGGATCTCGGCCCGAATGAGTCGGCCCTCGGCGTCCCAAGCCGTCTCCCGGGTTGAACTCGTCCGCTGATGGCTGAGGGCTGTTTGCTGATGGTTCACGACGAACGAGCGCAAATGGATCGGAAGCGTGATCGATCGCTTTCCCAGGACTCGCTTCACTTGTCGACCATCGTCCATTTTCCAGAACCCATTGCCACGACTCGGAAAAATTACCGGATCGCGTCTCTGTCGGCGAGCCCGCCGGCGACGTCCAGGGTGAACTGGCCGAAGGCCGCGTCGATCCGGTGAGGGCCCGCCAGCCCTGCCGCCCCTTCGAGACGGACGAGGATCGACGAGGGCCGGAACGCCGGGGCCGGGTCGGGCTCGTCCCCCGCGACCTCCGCGCCCTTGGGCCGGGCGAACCAGCGTCGGACGTCGACGGCTTTCAAGAGGGCGTCGAACTCCGGCGGGGTCAGGAAGGCGAGGTAGCCAACCCACATCAGCTCGCCGAAGATCGGGATGTTGATCGTGACCATGATCCCGGCGTGAAGCATCAACCCGACCCAGAGGACGTAAGGCCGGGCCGCCCGGAACCAGATCAGAAAGGCCAGCGAGAACTCCATCATCAGGGCCGAGTAGGTCATCAGGTTGATCAGGATCGGATAGTGCGTCAGGACGCTGACGTCGAGCCGGCGGACCTCGCTGTTATTCAGCACATAATGCAGCGCCGAGCCGTCCATCCAGAGGGCCCCGCCGGCCTTCAGGACCGCCGCGAGGGTGTAGACCAGGCCGATCTGGATCTGGATCAGCCGGAGCCCCCAGGCCAGGATCAGGGGCTCGGCCGGAGTCCCCCGCCGCCTCGATTCGCGCCAGGCGTCGACCGAGTAGGCGGCCCCGCACGGGGCGATCATCAGGTTGAAGGCGAAGGTCATCAGCAGGACGTCGGCCCCGCTGGAGCTGGCCAGGTTCCGCATCTGGAGCGACAGCATCCCCAGATAGAACAGGATGCTCATCAACTTGGTCCGCCAGCCGATCGTCAGGAGCGCCGCAGCCAGGGCGGTGAAGGCGAAGGCGACCCGGACCGAGGCCTGGTCCTGGAGGTAGTGCAGGGGGGAGAACTGGAGCGGGCCGGCGATTACCCGGGCCTCCTCCCCCCGGAGGAGCCCGGCGCCGGTGTACCAGTGGTCGAGGTCGACCGAGCAGAGCGCCAGGTTCGCCAGCGCCAGCAGCCCGAAGAGGATCCGGATTGCCCCCAGCGGCCGGGCCGAGGTGGACGTGAAGAAGAACACATTCCAGGCCCGAATGGGATGGATCACGGCTGCACCTCCTCCAGCTTCGGGAACCGGTACGACTGAAGCGTCTGCGGGACCGGCGGCTTCATCGGGTCGGCCGGGGCCGCGCCGGGCGGCGGGGTCTCGCGGACCTGGAAGAGCAGCTCGGCCTCGACCGGGAAGGCTCCGGCGGGGATCCCGAGCTGGCGGATCGCGTGCCGGACGGCGAACTCGCGGATCGCCGTGTTCTGAGGAACCCCACAGTTCGAGGCGTATTTGGAATGCCGGACCCGGGGCATCGCCTCCCAGATCGAGAAGTCGGTCATCTTGGGGAAGACGAACGTCCGGCGGATCCCCTCGCGGTCGACCGTCGTCGCCTCCAGGGTCATCGGGTGCAACACGGGGTTGGGTGCGAACATCCCCCAGGCCTGGTCCAGGCCGATCGGGACCAGGTAGTACGCCGCCGGCCCGACCAGGGCCTGCCTCAACGCCGAGCCCGGTAGGTTCACGACCGCCACCGCCCCGAGGTGGACGACCAGGAACGCCGAGATCGCCAACCGACGGGCGGTCCATCGCCAGTCCACGGGCACCTCCTTGTCAACGGTTTCGGGATCCGCCCTCGGACGGACTCCGGCCTCGGGCGCTTCGGACTTTAGGAGAACCCGGCCTCGGCGTCAATCCGACCTGGGCGGCCGGTCGACTACCCCCCGGCCGCGACTTTCCGGTAGGATGGCGGTCGAACCCCCGCCCCGATCGCCCCGAGTCGAGCCCCGCATGGCCAGCGCCCCGACGGTCCACGAGCCTTCGCATCAGAGCCCGTTCCTCAAGGCTTGCCGGCGCGAGCCGACAGAGGTCACGCCGATCTGGCTGATGCGGCAGGCCGGCCGCTACATGCCCGAATACCGCGAGGTCCGCGCCAAGGTCTCATTCCTCGAACTCTGCAAGGACCCCGGCCTGGCCACCGAGGTCACCGTCACCGCCGCCGAGCGGCTGGGGGTGGACGCGGCGATCCTCTTCGCCGACATCCTCCTGATCCTCGAACCGCTCGGCCTCGACCTGGAATTCGCCAAGGGCGAGGGGCCGGTGATCCACAACCCGATCCGGCAGGCCGCCGACGTCGACCGGATCCAGAGGATGCCCGACGCAGCCCCCCTGAGCTACGTCATGGAGGCCGTTGCCTCGATCCGCTCCGCCCTCCGCCCCTCGACCCCCTTGATCGGCTTCGCCGGCGCCCCCTTCACCCTGGCCTGCTACGCCATCGAGGGCGGCGGCTCGCGGCACTACGAGAAGGCCAAGGCCTTCATGTATGCCGACCCCGGCGCCTGGGACGAGCTGATGTCGATCCTGGTCGACGCCACGGCCGTCTATCTCAATGCGCAGGCCACCGCCGGGGCCCAGGTCCTCCAGCTCTTCGACTCCTGGGTCGGCACGCTCGGGCCGGACGATTACCGCCGCTACGTCCAACCCCACATGCGACGATTATTCGACTCGCTAGACCCCTCGGTCCCCTCGATCCATTTCGGGACCGACACCTCGACCCTCCTGGAACTCCAGCGCGACGCCGGAGGCCAGGTCATCGGGCTCGACTGGCGGGTCGACCTCGGCGCGGCCTGGGATCGGCTCGGCCCGTCAGTCGCCGTCCAGGGCAACCTCGACCCCGCGGTCCTCTTCGGCCCCATCGAGGAAGTCGAGCGACGGGCCCGCCGGATCCTCGATCGGGCCGCCGGGCGCCCCGGCCACATCTTCAACCTCGGCCACGGGATCATGCCCCAGACCCCGGTCGACCATGTCCTCCGGCTCGTCGATTACGTCCATGAGCAATCTCGGCTTGACCGAAATCCCTGACTCGTGGCTCGCGGCTGGCCCGGAAAATTCACCGACGCTTCTTGAAAATTCTCAAACCCACCCTATCATTCCATCAGATCTTTTTCGGGATGGTAGACTCCCCTCATCATCCCGATCCGCCCACCCGCCCCGACATGCGAACACGTCCTGTGTCGCAAATTGCCCCTTCGTCAAGCGATACTCCCCAGACGCGCGGCGATCACGGCACAAGGATTGCCGGAGAGTCAGGATGTTTGCCCGGGACGGATTCTCATCACATCGTTTCGAGGGAGCTATCCATGGAGCGTCCGAGTCGACCGCGCCGGGGTTTCACCCTGATCGAACTGCTGGTCGTGATCGCGATCATTGCCGTCCTGATCGCATTGCTTTTGCCGGCCGTGCAGGCCGCACGCGAAGCCGCTCGGCGTTCACAGTGCGTCAACAATCTTAAGCAATTGGGCCTCGCGATCAGCAATTACGAGAGTTCCATCGGGTCGCTACCGATCGGCACTTTCGGCACACATACCAGCGACACCTACCAGGGTCCTTGCTCGTCCTTCCGGGCTTACAACGTCTTCGAATACATCCTGCCGTACATGGAACAGGCACCTATCTATAACTCGATCAACTTTAGCAGCCAATATGGGTATAGGAGCGGGTTTAACGTCACCGCATTTTCCAACATCATCACGTCCTATCTCTGCCCTTCCGACCTGCCCAACACCCCGAATGCACCCGGCTTCGTCCCGACCCCTCAGGGTTCGTACGCGATGGTCGTGGGCGTGACCGAGTCGATGATCTTCTACACATCAAAAACGGATCCCAACTGCGGGTCGATCACGCCGGACGGAGTGTTTGGCAATAACTGGAATTATCTGCTCCGGGACGTGACTGACGGATTGAGCAATACCGCCTTCTTCGGGGAAGCGTCCCGATTTCGCAACGAGCCGAGTTCCTCCGTTAGCTCATGGACCCACACCGGACTCCGGACCTCGACGATTCCCGCCTCGGCGCCGGTCGACATCCGTCCCCTAGGTTATGCCTACGTCGTCCCTCAGATCAACGCTCAGGCCCAGAGTTACGCGGCCATCCCGGCCGTATACAATCCACAAACCGTGGCTGACCTGCAGAATTGGTGGCAGATGCCCCTGGCCGCCACCTACGGGCAGTTCGGTTTCCGGAGCCAGCACCCGGGCGGGGCCAATTTCGTGTTCGGCGACGGGTCGGTCCGGTTCCTCAAGCAGACGATTAATCCGGTCACCTACCGGGCCGTCGGGACGCGAGCCGGGGGCGAAGTGATCTCCTCGGATCAGTTGTGACCGCGAAAGCCGGGAGATTCCGGACCTTCCACCGAGGAGTTCTTATGCGTCATGTGCTTTTCATCCTCTGCTTCGCGAGTGGCTCCTTCCTGATCGGTTGCGATTCCGGTGGGCCCGGCGTCGCTCCGACTGTGAGTAGCGCGTCCGGTCCCGCGAGCAAAGGTGACTCGGCGACCAAACCGGGCAAACTCGAGGCAACAAACGCCAATGCGACGACAAAGATCCAGCCGGAGTGATTAAATCCGCGGTATTTCGCGGCGGTCTAAAAAGGAAGACATGCGCAGATCCGGGCCTTTTGTGACCGATTCATCCCCATCTCGTCCTGCGGGGTGCCGCCCGACCTGTCAAAGTCGGGTGGCACCCCTGGCATTTTTGCGGAGGAATGATCGCCCCGGCGACCTCGCCTCCGGTTAGGGCTGCACCCTGTGTCAGGGCCCTGTTCACGAACCGGCTCGACTCGGCTATCATGGGGCGCATCTTCCGCATCTGCGTTCCGCGTCTACCGGCGGGGACTCCGCCGTCATACGGTTCAACGCTCCGGATCCATTGCGTCGCGACCGTACATCGAGGATTCATGGAACTTCCGGAGCGATTGACGAGCCGCGATCGGGTCGTGGTCATCGGCGGGGGCGTGACCGGCCTCGCCGCGGCGCACCGCCTCATTTCCCGCGCCTCGACCATTCTTCGGCCTATCGAGGTGATCGTCCTCGAGTCCAAGGACCGGATCGGGGGGTCGATCTGGACCGATCGGGTCGGCGGTTTTACCCTCGAAGGCGGGGCCGACTCGTTCATCACCAACAAACCGTGGGGGGTCGACCTCTGCCACGAGCTCGGCCTGGGTGAGCAGTTGATCGGGACGGACGACCGGAACCGGCGTTCGTTCGTCGTCCGGAAGGGGAAGCTCCTGCCGGTCCCCGAGGGGTTCGTCCTGATGGCCCCGGGGCGGTTGGCCCCGCTCCTGGCCTCGCCGATCCTCTCGATCCGGGGCAAGCTCCGGCTCCTGATGGACCTGGTCCTCCCCCGCAAGGCCGACGATTCCGACGAGAGCCTGGCCTCGTTCGTCCGCCGGAGGTTGGGCCGCGAGGCGCTGGACCGGCTGGTTCAACCGCTGGTCGGCGGGATTTATACGGCCGACCCCAACGAGCTGAGCCTCAAGGCGACCTTGCCCCAGTTCCCGGCGATGGAACGCGAGCACGGCAGTTTGATCCGCGCGGCGATCCGGCAAGCCAGGCGAGGCCGGGCGGCCGATCGCGCGGCCTCCGGAGCCCGTTACGGCCTCTTCGCCAGCCTGGCCGAGGGGATGGGCACGCTCCCCAGGGCCCTGGCCGCCGCCCTCCCGTCGCGGTCGGTCCGGGTCGGCACGTCCGTCCGGCGGATCAGCCGGCCGGACCCGGGCAAGCCCTGGCGGGTCGAGCTGCTCGACGGCCCGGCGATCGAGGCGGGCGGCGTGGTCCTGACGACCGAGGCGCACGCCTCGGCCCGGCTGCTCGACGGCGTCGATCCCGAACTGGCGCTCCAGCTCCGTTCGATCCCCTATGCCTCCTCGGCGATCGTCACGGTGGGTTATCGCCGCGACCAGGTCCGGCACCCGCTCGACGGTTTCGGGGTGGTGGTTCCGGCGATCGAGGGGCGATCGCTCCTGGCCGTCTCGTTCCTGAGCGTCAAATTCCCCCGCCGGGCCCCGGCCGGGACCGTCCTGCTCCGGGCCTTCGTCGGCGGCGCGACCCAGCCCGAGCTGTTCGACCGCGACGACGACGAGATCAAGGCCCTGGTCCGCGACGAGCTGGGCTCGCTCCTGGGGGCCTCGGGCGAGCCGCTCCTGATCGAGGTCGGACGCCACCCCCGGGCGATGCCCCAGTACACGCTCGGCCACCTCGACCGGGTCGAAGCGATCCGCCACCGGGTGGTCCGGCACCACCGCCTGATCCTGGCGGGCAACGCCTTCCACGGGGTCGGGATCCCCGACTGCGTCCGATCCGGCCAGGAGGCCGCCGACGCCCTGCTGCTCGCGCTCGCCGACCCCGCCGCTCCGGCCGCCGCCTGAGCCGAGGGCGGGCCGGGCCGCCCACGCAGGTCGGTGGCGTCAACCGAGGTCAGCCGCCATGCCCACTCGCCCGCTGCCCGACGCCCGAGAAGTCGACCGGGTCGAGGCCCTCGTCACGGCCGACGACACCGATCGGGCCGACGCCCTGCTCGCTCGATGCACCCTCGGGTCGACCTGGACCGCCTTGATCCGGACGGCCGAGGTCGCCGCCACGGTTGTCGGGCGGAGCCCCCTGGGGACCTTCGATGAACGGGTCTGCACCTGTTTAAGTCTCCGCCTGGCTCTCCCCGTGCCCGTCGAGCCCGGCCTGAGAATCCGGCTGATCGCCGACGACGACTCGGACCTCGCCGCCTCCGGGGTTGTCCGCCCCTGGGGCGGATGAGTGGAGAGCGATGGGAAAGGGCCGATGGCCGATCGAGCTTGACCCGGATCCGGCCATCCTCCGTCAACCTTCCTCCCTGTCCGAGGGCCGGTCCCACCCCTCATCCCTGGTCAGACCCGCCTCGGCCAGGATCTCGGCGGGGATCAACTCGAACCGAGAGAGGAGGAGATCACGCCCCCAATCCTCGAATTCAATAGCGTCGAGCGGCGGGAGGTCGGACAGGCCGAAGCGACCGGTCAAGATCGCATAAGCCTCGGCCACGCCCAGCTCGACGATCAGGGTCAACTCCATGATCGGTCCCGCCCGCCGACGGGGACCAGGATCGGGACGAGCCGCCAAACGCCGTCACCGCGGTTCGCCCACCGGTAGCCAACCGGTGGGGCCGGGACGGAATCGAAGCCTTCAGCGCCGCCCCGAGGCCGTCCCTCGCCGCGGACCTGGATCAGCTCCATCCCGGCCGCGACGTAGACGAACACCGCGAGGAAGGCCGTCAGCCACATCCCGTTGACGATGAAGGCGACGCCGCCGACCACCGCCAGGGCTCGGCCGACCGTCGCCGCGACCTCGGTCGCCCGGACCCGGCCGAGCCACCCACTCAGCAAGGCCCGGAGGATCCGCCCGCCGTCCATCGGGAAGATCGGCAGGAGGTTGAACATTCCCAGGCCCAGATTGAGAAACAGCAATTGCCAGAGCAGCGCGGGGACCGGGCCGACGACCGAGGCCAGCCCCACGACCGCCCCCAACACCGCCGCGATCGCGAAGTTGACGGCCGGGCCAGCCAGGGTGATCAGCAATTCGGGGCCCGCCGAACGCGGCATCCGTCGCAATCGGGCCACGCCGCCGATCAGGTAAAGCGTGATATCCGCCGTCTCGATCCCGTACCGGCGGGCCGTCAAGGCATGCCCCAACTCGTGAAGCACGATCGAGCCGAGCAGGGCGATGACGAACACCGCCGTCTCCAGCCCACTCGGCATTGCGCCCGAGGCGGCCAGGAAGAGCAACAAGACCGACGGGTGAAGGTAAAGGTCGATGCCCGCCACCCGGCCGAGCTTCCAGGACAAACGCATGGGAGATGTCATCCTTTCCCGAGGGTCACTCCCCTCTCCCTTGTCATTCGTCCGGGAGCCACCGAATGTTCGGCGAGTGGTCAGTGGGCAGTCGGCAGTGGGCAGGGGGCAGTGGGCAGTGGGCAGTGGGCAGTGGGCAGTGGGCAGGGGGCAGTGGGCAGTGGGCAGTGGGCAGGGGGCGGGGGGCGGGGGGCCTGCCTCGGATGGCGTGGTTGGCTCGGTCACTGTTTTTCTGACTGATCACTGACCACTCGTCAATGCCACGATCGAGCCGGCCTACCGCTCCAGGATGCCTGGCCGGGGGACGGAATGGCCCTTCACGACGATTTCCACCTTGGGCCAGTTCTGGGTTTCGGTGACGACCTCGAAGCCTTTGCCGTCGATCGCCACGGTATCCCCGGATCGGGCGGCGCCGACGGTCGGGCTCCAGCAGAGGGCCGAGCCGACTTCGAGCGGGGTGGAACTGTCCGGGAGCAGGACGACCTCGCGGGGGGCATAGCCGATCACGGCCCCCTGGTAGTCGAGGGTCCACTCGTGAGGCCGATCGAACTTCTCGTAGATCCGCCGGGCGCGGCGGAAGACCTCGGAGACGGGCTCGCCGGGGCGGGAGAAGTAGATGCAGGTGGCGTCGACCATCGCGGCCAGGGTCTGGCAGGTCCGGAAGTGTTCGTCGACCGGGCCGAACGACACGGTCCGGGTGACCGATGCGCAGAGGCCGTGCCTCCGGCCGGTGGCGGCGATGGTCGCCCTCGTGCGGATCTCGGCGGCCTTGAAGGTCGGCTGTCGGAACCGGGCCAGGCGGTCGTCGCTGGCGACCCGGAGGTCAACCGGCACGACCCCCTCGCGGATCAGGCGGTGGGCCAGTTGGCCGGCGACCTCGGCCTCGGTCTCGCCGGGCATGATGTTCCGGGAAGTGGCCTCGACCGCCAGGGAGAGCGTCCGCCCGAGGGTCCGGAGGCAATGGCGTTCCAGCGTCGTCATCGGCCGTCGGAGCGCCCCGAGCCGCTCGGCCTCGTGGACCAGGCCGGGCAGGTGGCAGTCGGCCGCGGCCCACTTGCGGTGCGTCAGTTCGGCGACGACCCGAGACGGGTCCTGATACCAGGGCCGCTCCTTGAGCTGGAAGCCGAGCCCGGCCAGTTCCTCCTCGAAAACCCGGGGGCTCTGGACGTTGTCGGCCAGGACCGCCCGCGTGGTCCGGTTGACGAACAGGGCGACGGCGCCCGACTCCGAGGTCATGTCGCGCCCGAGGTCGCCGCCGGCGGTAAACCAGGCGATCGAGTCGGCCCGGGCGAACACGACGGCGTCGTAGTCGTGCTCGTCCAGGAAGGCGACGACCCGCCGATGCTTGGCGTCCACGTCGACGCGACGCTGGGCGACCTCGCCGTCGAGGTGGTCGGCCGCGGGGTCGACCATCGCGGGAAGCGAGTCGTCGACTGGGCGGTCGCCCGCCGTCCAGAGGACCCGGTCGAAGGCCCCCAGGTCGTCGCGGCTTTCCACCCCCAGGTCGGCGTCGAGCTCGACGTGGACGCCGTTCCACTGGACCTCGGACGCCAAGACGTCACCCCCTCGTCTCCTCCGAGGCCGGGTCCGGAGCCGGACTTCGGCCATCGGTCGAGTGCCGGGATCGATCGGGTTGGGACTTCAGCTGACCGCTTTCCATCATCGTTCCAGGCTCGCCGCCGAAAATCAAGACGACTCGCCTCGATTCAATTGGCTCGTCCCCGCGAACCGACCGACCGATCGCCGTTAGGGGCACTGGCAGATGCAATCCCGCTCCACGGCCAGTCCTCGGCGCGATTATTGCAATCAGTAAATTTTCGGATGCGATCAACCAGGATCCGGTGATATTCCGGGATGCCGTTTCGGGCGAAGGATTAGATCATTCCCTTGGGCGGGCCGGGTGGCGATCGATCGGCCGAGGTACCTAACCGTGTGGGAAACCATGGAACCGACGCTGCGAGTTCTCCTCGTCGAGGACGCCCCCTTCCTCCGTTATGCTTTCAGCCGCCTTCTTCGGATGCAGGGATATGACGTGAAGGAAGCCAACGACGGTCAGGAAGCCCTGGATTGCCTGGCCGATTTCCGACCTCACCTGGTCCTGACCGACTTGATGATGCCGGTGATGGGCGGGGTGGAGTTGATCTCCCACATCCGGGCGAATCCCGAGACCGCGCACCTCCCAGTCGTGGCCATCACTGCCGACGCCACCGAGCAGGCCGAGACGCTGGCCCGGCGAGCCGGGGCGGTCGACGTCATCACCAAGCCGATCGACCTGCCGGCCCTGCTCGACCGGCTCAAGGCCCTGGTCCCCTGAGTTGATCGGGGACGCGACGCCCGGGATACCCCGCCGAGCCCCGTGGCTCGTCGAGCGGCCCGAGTGCCTCAAATCCGACCGTTCAGAAATAACTTTGTATAAGCTGGAAGATATCCTTCCCGTTGATGAACACGATCAGCAACAGGACAAAGATCACGCCGCCGATGGTCAGAATATTCAAGAACGAGTCGGGGAGCGGTTTGCCCCGAACCTTCTCGGCGGCGAGGAAGGTGAACTGGCCTCCATCGAGCGGTGGGATCGGCAAGAAGTTGAGTACGGCCAGGTTGACGCTCAGGATTCCCAGGAAGTGGATGAACGGCGTCCAGCCGGTACTCGCGGTCGCGTAGGCGATCTGGGCGATCGGGATTGCACCGCCCAGGGCGTCGGCCCCGACGCGACCCTGGAACAGGCTCTTGAAGATCTTGAAGACGCTGTCGACGTTCTCCCAGGTCTCTTCGAGCCCCGCGCGGAACGAGTCGGCCAGACCCAGTGGCGGCGTCTTCACGGTCATCGGCTTGAACCGAAGTCCCCGTTGCGGGTGAGACCAGGTCGGGTCAGGTTCGGGCAGGACGGTCACCGGCTTGTCCGCTTTGTTGAACGTCAGCGAAACGGATTTCATGGGGAGCCGCTGGAGGGCCGCGAAGGCGATGGGCCAACTCGCTCCCTTGCCATCGAGTTCGAACGTTTCGGGTTTGAGGGTGGTCTTGCCGGACTGGGCCGGGGCCGCGGTGACCGACCGGATGGTGTCTCCGGGTTGGATCGCCGACTTCGAGGCCGGGGAGCCTTCCTTGACGGCCTGCACTTTGGGCTCGATGATCATCGCCAGGCCGAGGCCCGGGACATCAAGGGGGACGGCGGCCCCAATCGTATCGACCCAGACCGGCGAGGCGTCCGGAGTGGCGGTCAGTTCGACCGTCTCGGCGGCCTTGGCTCCGGCGAGTCGCTCGACCGTGAGGGCCAGCGGCTTCCCGGCGGCGGCCCGGACATCGTCGGGCAGGTGCATCGGATCGTAATCCTTCCGACCCTCCACGGCGACGATCCGATCACCCACCTTCAAACCGGCCTTCTGCGCGGGGGAATCGGGGCGGATCGCGACGACCGACCCGGGCGTCATCCGGAGGCCGAAGTCGAGGAACCGGTGGACGGGGACCGTCACCTGGACGCGGGACGGGTCGGCCTTGGGTTTGGACTTGGGGGCCTTCCGATCGACCTCGACGACGAGCCGCTGGCCGCGTAACGCCTCCGTCTTCCGGAGGAAGTCACCCTGGTCGCTCACCGGTTCGAGCGGGCCGTTCTCGGGGCCCACGGCGACGACCCGATCCCCGCCCTCGAAGCCCCCGAGCGGTCGAGCCGGGGAGACCTCCGCGCCGGGCGGGGCCTGGAATGGGGTCTTGGAAAGCAGTTCGAGGCTGCTCGCCTGGGTGATCCCGATGGTGGGCATCAGGTTGCCATTGTCGCGGGTCGGCTCGATCTCCCGGTCGGGCTCGACCTCCGAGCCAGGGCTTTTCACGGTGAACAGGATCTTCTGCCCGGCGGCGCTCAGACTGACCTTCGTCATCAGATGCTTGAAGGCGACGTCGCGGCGACCATCGATGGCGACGATCCGGTCGCCGGCGCGGATCCCGGCCTTGTAGGCAGGCGAGCCCGGGACGACGCCGCCGACCCAGGCCGGGATTTCCTCCCCCCCCTGGCTGGCGACGAACGCGAAGCAGATGATTCCCAGGAGGATGTTCATGATCACGCCGGCGGTGATAATCTGCATCCGGGCCCAGACCGACTTGTTGTGATAGGCCCGCGGGTCGGTCGCCTTGCCGACGTCCTCGGTCGCTTCCTCCTGCGACTCGCCGAGCATCTTGACATAGCCCCCGAGCGGGAGCGCGGCCAGGAGATACTCGGTCTCGCCGATGCTTGGCGGGTCTTTGGGCCCCGGGGCCGGCGACCCGGTCGCGATCCGGAGCCCGACCCCCCGGCGGTACGAGGCCAGGGTCGGGCCGAAGCCGATCGAGAACTTCTCCACCTTCACGCCATTCCACTTGGCCAGCAGGAAGTGGCCGAGTTCGTGGAGGAAGATCACGAAGCCGAGGCCGAGGGCGACCTTGAGGATGTTGAGGGCGAAGGACAGGGACTCGGTCAGGGTTGCCAACGGCCTACCTCCTGCCGGGCCCACGAGTCGACCCGCCAGAGGGCGTCGAGGGTGGGCCGCGGGTCGAACGGGTGATGGTCGAGCGCCGAGCGGCAGGCGCGGGGGATGTCGAGGAAGCCGATCTCGCCGCCGAGGAACCGGGCGACGGCCGCCTCATTGGCGGCATTCAGGGCCGCGCCGGCGGTCCCGGCCCGACGCATGACCTCGAAGCCCAGGTCGAGCGCCGGGAAGGTTTCGCGGTCGGGCGGTTCGAAGTGCAGAGCGATCGCCCGGCTCAGGTCGAGCGTCGGGCAAGGGCCCTCGACCCGGTCGGGGTGGGTGAAGGCGTACTGGATCGGGAGCCGCATGTCGGGCGGCGAGAGCTGGGCAACGACGCTCCCGTCGACGAATTCGACCATCGAGTGGACCACGCTCTCGGGGTGGACGACCACTTCGATCTGGCCGGGCTCCAGGCCGAACAGCCAGCGGGCCTCGATCACCTCCAGGGCCTTGTTCATCAGCGTGGCCGAGTCGATCGAGATCTTCGGGCCCATCTTCCAGGTCGGGTGCCGGAGCGCCTCCTCGGGCGTGACCTTGGCCAGCTCGCGGGCCGACTTGCCCCGGAACGGGCCGCCGGAGGAAGTCAGGATCACCCGCCGGACCTCGCGAGGGCGGCCCGAGGCCATCGCCTGGAAGATCGCCGAGTGCTCGCTGTCCACCGGCAGGATCGTGGCGCCCCGGCGACGGGCCAGGTCCATCACCAGCGGGCCGGCGACGACCAGCGTCTCCTTGTTGGCCAGGGCGACGGTCTTGCCCGCCTCCAGCGCTGCCCAGGTTCCTTCGAGCCCGGCGGCCCCGACGATGGCGGTCAGGACGCGGTCGGTGGCCGGGTCGGCGACCATCCGTGCGATCCCGTCGCGCCCCGAGAGGACCTCGACGCCCGAGCCCCGGAGCATTCCCTCCACTTCGGAGGCGGCGGCCGGGTCGGTCAGGGCGACGAACCGAGGCCGGAAGGCGAGCGCCTGCTCGACCAGCAGGCCGATCTGCGAGTGCGCGCTGAGCCCGAAGGCCCGGAGCCGGGCCCCGCCGTCATGCTCGACCACGCTGAGGGCACTCCGCCCCACCGAGCCGGTCGAGCCCAGGATCACGACGTTCTGCTGCGAGCCCGGCGGCATCCCTGGGTCGGTCTCCTGGCCATCGGCGGTCCCCGCATCGATGAGCTGACTCTAAACGATCCTTCACGATGCAACAAGCCGCCCGGAGGTCAGGAGGTCAGGGCCGGGCAAACCCCTCCAGCGGGACGGCGGCCGGGGCCCCCTCCCGGAGCAGATAGCCGGCATCCGCGGGGAGGTGGGCGTGCCGGTCGACCCGGCCCGAAGGCCATCGGATCTCCACCTCGTCGATGACTCGCGCGCCCCCCAGCCCGAAGTGGATCCGAGGGTCGGATGAGGATTGGTAGCTCCCGCCTCCGGTCCGCCAGGCGGTCTGCCTCCGCCCGCCGGCGACGATGGCGACCCGGGCGCCGACGGCGTCGCGGTTGGACTTCGTCCCCGCCAGACCGAAGGTCGCCTGATGGCCGCCCGGGGTCTGGTTGTGGAGGTAAGCCAGGGGTTCATTCTGGGAGAGGATCAGGGCATCAACCTTGCCGTCGTTGTCGAGGTCGGCGACGGCCAACCCCCGGCCCACCCGGGGGACGGTCAGGGGGGGCCCGGCGCGTGCGGAGACGTCGGTGAAGCGGCCCCCGGGCCCGCCGGCCAGGAGTTGCGCGGGCATCGCGTAAGGGTAAAACGGGCGATTATCGTTGACGTGGCCATTGGCCGTGAGCAGGTCGGCGTGGCCGTCGTTGTCGTAGTCGAGGAAGGAGGTCCCGAAGCCCAGGAGGTAGCGGGTCGCCAGCCCTAGCCCCGAACCGACGGTGACGTCGCTGAACAGGCACCCTCCCATGTTGTGATACAGGGTGGAGGATTCGCCGTAGAAATTCGTCTTGAGCAGGTCGGGCCGGCCATCGCCGTCGAAGTCGCCGCAGGCGACGCCCATTCCCGCCTGATAGCCGCCATCCCCTCCCGCGGCAACCCCGGAGACGTGCCCCACCTCCTCGAACCGGAGGCCACCGAGGTTGTGGAAGAGGTAGCTGGCCGTGCCGTCGTTGGCGACGTAGAGGTCGGCCTTGCCGTCGTCGTCGAGGTCCGCCGCCACCACGCCGAGGCCCCGACCGCCAGGGTCGATGATTCCCGACTCGGACGAGACGTCGGTGAAACGACCCTCATCGTTGCGGAAGAGGTGGTCGGCGGCCGGGTCGACCCGGCTCGGGTCGCAATAGAAGTAGCCGCCCTTCTCGTTCCGGCAGAGTCGGGGGTGCTCGGGATCATAGAGCATGTAGTGGCAAACGTAGAGGTCGAGGTCCCCGTCACCGTCGAGGTCGGCGAACGCCGCTGAGGTCGGGGTGTCCCGGACGCCGGCCAGGCCAACCTTGGCCGTCGCGTCCTCGAATCCACCAGTTCCCAGGTTCAGGTAGAGGGCGTAGGACTTCACCCGGGTGACGAAGATGTCCGGTCGGCCATCGTTGTTGACGTCTCCGATGGCGACGCCCTGGCCGTAGCCCCGCGCGATGGCGGCAAGTCCGGACCGCCCGGTGACGTCCTCGAAGGTGTTGCCTCCCAGGTTGCGGAACAGCCGGTCCCCGGTCCCCGGTTTGTCCGCGACGGCCGGAGACAGTGGGCCGCCCTGGACGGCGTAGACGTCTAGCCGGCCGTCGCCGTCATAGTCGAGCACGGCGACGCCACCCGACATCGTCTCCGGGAGTTGGCGAAACGGGGTCTCTCCATTGTCGAAGATGAAGCGAAGGCCCGCGGCCTCGGCGTCGTCGGAGAAGACCGGGGTCGTCGCCCGGGCCTCGATGGGTCGCGCCCCGCCCGGGCCCGATGGCCCGGTCCGGCTCGGTCGAGGATTCAGGTCGGCCAGCCGGTCGGCCAGCGTACCGCCGATTGCTCCGGCATTGATGTTGGGGTCGTTGAGGGCCGTTCCTGTCGTCCGCCGGGCCAGCAGGGACCAGGCCCGGGCGTCGAAGGGCCGGCCCAGCAACCTGGACAGGCGGGCAAGTTCCTCGGCCTGATCTTCGAGGCGGTCCGGACCCAGCAGGAGCTTGCGGAACCGATCCTTGGAGCGGTCGATCTCGGCCTTGTGCTCGCGGAGGGCGCGGGCCTCGGGGGCCTCGCCCGCTTCCGAGGCGATGAGGGCCAGACGCTCGAAGGCCCGAGCGTTGCCGGGGTCGCTCTTGGCCAAACGTCTCCATGCCCGACGCTCGGCCGCACGGTCTCCCCGCCGGTCGGCGAGCCAGGCTCGGAGCGAGTCGACTTGCCGATCCGAGAGGATCGAAGCGGGCAGGTGGGTCATCGCTTCCCAGGCTCGGGGGACGTCGCCGGTCTCCTCGGCCAGCGCGAGCCGGGCGCGCCAGACGGCCGGATCCTCCGGGCGTCGCCGCTGACAGGCGTCCAGCAGGCGGGCGGCCTCGGCAAACCGGCCGGTCAGGGTCGCCTGGCTCGCCCGCCCGAGCCAGACCCGGTCGTCCTCCGGGTCGGCGTTCTCCAGCGAGCGCTGCCAGGCCTCGACGGGGAAGGGAGAATTGTCGAGCAGCCAGAGTTCCTTCAGCACGCTCGCCGGATCGGGCGAGCGGGGCCACGTCGCCCGGAGGAGGCGCCGGACGTCGTCGACCCGCCCCTCGAACCGGAGCAGCCGATTGTACACACGTCGCAAGCCATCGAGGTCCGTGTCGGTGGCGGGGGCGTCGCCGAGGGCCTCTTCGATCACGGCTTCGGCCGGGGTGTAGTGACCGCTGTTGATCAACTGCGTCGCCCGCTGCCCGGCCGCCAGGACGGCGAAGGCGGACCTCCTCGGGACCCGCCCCCAGGCCGCCAGCGCTTCCCCTCGACGTCCCCGAGCCAGCTCGCAGAGGCCGAGTTGATACTCGACCTCGGGCTGGCCCGGCCATCGCTGTTCCAGCCCCGCCAGGCGGCTGTAGGCCAGGCTCATCAGCCCCCCTTTCATCTCCCGTCCGGCGCGATCGAGTTCCGCCCTGAGCTTGCGGACGGCCAGCACCCGCATCGCCCCCCCGGCCGAGCCGGCGAGGGCCAGGAGCACCGCGGCCCCGATCAGGAATTTCCGGCGTGGAGAGATGGTCATGAGCCCGATCCATGAACTTGAGTGGGCCGGATCCCCGAGACTTCCGACGACTTCGATCGGCCCCATCCGCACCGTCGAAGCCGTCCAACGCCAGGCTCTCGATCGGATCGACCTCGGCCAGCCGAGGGGGATTTTCAACGAATCAAAAAATCGACAATAGTCGGAGGCGATCCGGGATCTAATATGGTTGATGGTCAATGAGTGAAGGTTGACTCGCGGGGCGAGATCCGATGCCGATCCCGGGGTAATCCTCCGGGAATCTCTCCCATCAACCATCTCTCTAGGAGTTACGCAGTTGTTGGCTTATGTACAGTAGTCGTTCGGCTCGTCTTCTTGCCTCATTGACGGCAGGCTGCCTATCTTGTGCAGCGAGCAAAATGCACCTCCTGGACAAAGGCCATCAACTGCGTCACTCCTAAAAGAACCCCGAATGCGATAGGAAAGTTAAATTATTGCGAATTTTCCGAAGGAATTCTCGCCAGGACCGTGCCGATTCCTTTCGATGACGTGGCGGCCGGGCGGTCACGAAGCGTTCATGAGGGACGCCGATCCCGTCGGTTCCGAGAACGACCCGCTTTAAATCGGCCTCCGGAGAACCCAATTGGGTTTGAAACCCGGCCCACGATCGGTTCCAGTAGGAGCGAACCGCCCTCGCCGGCCGCGGCGATGTCCGGTGTCCTTGCGCGACGACACTGGGGGAGATGAACGAGATGACGTCCCGCCTGCTCGGAACATTCGGACTGGCCGCGATGATGGCCGGGCTCGTGATCGCCGACGACAAGTTGGCCGCCCAGTCGCCCGCGACCAAGAAGATTATCAATCAGGCGATGGAGGCCGCCAACGACGACCTCCCCAAGGGGATCTCGCTCCTGGAGAAGGCCCTCTCGTCGGCCCCCAACGACCGCGAGGCGCTCTACCTCCTGGCCGCCATGTCGACCCTCCGAGCCGACAAGGCCGAGGACAAGGCCGAGCGGATCGCAGCCTTCCGGAAGGCAACCGCCTCGTTCGCCCGGCTCCGCACGCTTTACCCGGATCTGACTTCCTACGAGAAGCGGTTTGCCACCCGGAGCCGGCTGGGCGAGGCCCGGGCCCTGGCCCTGGAAGGGAAGACGCAGGAATCCCTGGGCGCGATCAAAGAGGCGATCGCCGCCGGCTTCGACGACTTCGAGGCGATCGAGTCGGAGAAGGACCTTGAAACCGTCCTGAAGCTCCCCGAACTCCGGGACGCAATCGCGTCGGCCTACCGGGCCAAGGTCGCCGAGGAGAAGCAGGCGGTGGCCGAGGAGATCTCGCAGCAGAAGCCGTACCCCTTCGACTTCCAGCTCAAGGACACCGACGAAAAGACCGTCTCGCTGGCCGACTCCAAGGGGAAGGTGACGATCGTCGACCTCTGGGGGACCTGGTGCCCGCCTTGCCGGGAGGAGATCCCGCATTTCGTCGACCTTTACAGGGACTACAAGCCCAAGGGCCTGGAGATCGTCGGGATCAACTGCAATGAGGAAGGGACCCGCGAGGAGGTCAAGAAGACGATCAAGGACTTCGCCACCAAGAACAAGATCGAATACCCGTGCCTCCTCAACGACGAGAAGACCGAGGAGAAGATCCCCCACTTCGATGCATATCCCACCACCTTGCTGCTCGACCGAACCGGCAAGGTCCGCCTGACTCTGGTGGGCTACATCCCCAAGGCCAAGCTGGAGGCGGCCGTCATTGTTCTCCTGGCCGAGGAGAAGCTCTGACAAGCCGAACCACTGGTGGTCGGGCCCGCACCGACCATTCTGTCCTATACTTTGAGGGAAAGCCCGTACGATCCGGGAGAGCCGGCGACCCGCCGGCCGCCGGGCGTCGTACAGGGGTGGGCCCTCTCCGGTTCGACGGGTAGAATAGCACGTCGTCCTCGGGCGGGCCGGGAGGCCGGTCGGCCGGGCCGAAGGCGCGGGGGCGGCCTCCCCGATAGCCCGCAAGGTCAGGCTGACATGCATCGAGACGACGACGACCGCGACTCGGGGGCCACCCCCGAAATCAACCCACTCAACGGGTCGATCCCGATCGCCGACCCGGCCGCCCACCGCCGATGGGGCGGCGAACTTCCGGACCGCCCCGACCGCAAGGCGAAGGCGACCGAGGACGAGGAGCTGCTCAACCGGCCGGGCCCCTCCTCGCCCCGGGCCCGGGCCCCGGAGCTGGCCGCGTTCACCCACTCCGAGCCATGGCGGGTCCTCCGGATCCAGGGGGAATTTGTCCACGGGATCAACGCCCTGGCCGATGTCGGCGCCGCGGTCGCGGTCTTCGGTTCGGCCCGGTTCGGACCGGACCATCCGATGTACGCCGCCGCCCGGGCCATGGGCCGGTCGCTGGCCGAGGCCGGCTTCGCCGTGATCACCGGCGGCGGCCCCGGCCTGATGGAGGCCGCCAACCGGGGCGCCCACGAGGCCGGCGGGCTCTCGATCGGCTGCAATATCGAGCTCCCCTTCGAGCAATCGCAGAACCGCTTCACCGACCTCTCGATCAACTTCCGCTACTTCTTCGTGCGGAAGACGATGTTCGTCAAGTATGCCAACGGATTCGTGATCTTCCCCGGCGGCTTCGGCACGCTCGACGAGCTGTTCGAGGCCCTGACGCTGGTCCAGACCCGGAAGATCAACCGGTTCCCGATCGTCCTGTTCGGCTCGGAATACTGGCGGGGCTTGCTCGACTGGATCAAGGGGACCCAGCTCGCCGGGGCGGCGATCTCGCCGGAAGACCTGAACCTCCTGATCCTGACCGACTCGGTCGAGGAGGCCCGCGAGATCCTGGCCGACTGCTACCAGAGCCGGTGCTGGACCTCCTGGAAGAAGTCCGAGGGGGCCAAGGTCGACGCCGGTCCGCCCGGTTCCCCCGCCGACGCGATTGACCCCGCCAAGTCGGACGCCCAGTGACCCGACCCGGCCCCCACCGCAACGGATGACCACGCGATGAGCACCGCCGAGTTCGAAGACCTCGACCGGACGCTGGCGGCCTCGGGTCCGGCCGAGGCGCTCGACCACCTGGCCCGGGTCCTGACCGACCGCGGCGAGTTCCGCGCCCTGCTCGACACCCGGCTCCTCAAGGCCCGGCTCGACCTGGGGCTCCCCACCGTCCTGACCGGCTCGCTCGCCGAGATCCCCGAGCCCGCCCGGACACAGTACGAGGAGCGCTACGTCGAGGCGATCCGCGAGGTCGGCGGCCTCCTGCTCGGTGCCGGCGAGATCGGCGCTGCCTGGGCCTACTTCCGGGCGATCGCCGAGAAGGAGCCGGTGGTGGCCGCGATCGAGGCCTACGACCCGCCCGAGAACGACGAGCGGATCGGCCAGGTCGTCGAGGTCGCCTTCAACCAAGGGGTCCACCCGCTCAAGGGGTTCGGTCTGATCCTGGACCATTACGGGACTTGCTCGGCGATCTCGGCCTTCGAAGGGCTCCCGCCCGAGGAGGCCACCCGGGTCGCCTGCGCCGACCGACTGGCCCGCCGGCTCCACGCCGACCTGACGGCCAACCTTCGCGCCGAGATCGCCCGGAGGGGACAGCCCCTCCCACCCGAGGGGACGCCGATCGCCGGCCTGGTCGAGGGCCGCGACTGGCTCTTCGTCGACGACGCCTACCACCTCGACGTCTCCCACCTCTCGGCGACCGTCCGGCTCTCGCCGCTGCTGGTCGACCCCGGGACGATCGAGCTGGCCCTGGGCCTGACCGATTACGGCCGGCGGCTCTCCGACCGGCACCGCTACGAGGGCGACCCACCCTTCGAGGACCAATACGGCGACCACGCCGCCTACCTCCGGGCCCTCCTCGGCCGCGACTCCGAGGGGGCCATCGTCCATTTCCGGGCCAAACTCCCCGCCCCCGCCACCGACCCCGAGGGGCGCGACGAGGCCATCGCCGCGCAGGTCCTGGTCCGGCTCCTGCTCCGGCTCGGCCGGCCCGAGGAGGCGCTCGACGTGGCCGCCGAGCACCTGGCCCACCTCCCCGACTCGGCCCTGGCCTGTCCGGGCGTCGCCCAGCTCTGCCAGTCAACCGGCCGGCTCGACCGGCTCGCCGCGATCGCCCGGGGCCGGGGCGACCTCGTCAATTACGCCGCGGCGATCCTTGGCAAATGAAGCGGGGAGCCCGAAGGATTGACGATGGCCGACCATGCCTTCTCGACCGACGAACGCGCCGCGGTCTACCGCGCGATCTTCGAGCGGCGGGATTGCCGCCACTTCCGGCCCGACCCAATCCCCGACGACGTCCTCGGGCGGCTCCTGGTGGCCGCGCACCATGCCCCGTCGGTCGGGTTCATGCAGCCCTGGAACTTCCTCGTGATCCGCTCGGCCGAGGTCCGCGCCCGGATCAAGGCGGCGTTCGAGCGGTCCAACGCCGAGGCCGCCGCCCGGTTCGAAGGGGATCGGGGCGAGGCGTACCGGTCGTTCAAGCTCGAAGGGATCTGCGAGTCGCCGCTGAATCTCTGCATCACCTGCGACCGGACCCGCCATGGTCCGGTGGTCCTGGGGCGGACGAGCCAGCCGGAGATGGACCTCTACAGCACGGTCTGCGCCGTCCAGAATCTCTGGCTCGCCGCCAGGGCCGAGGGGGTCGGCGTCGGCTGGGTCAGCATCCTCGACCCGGCCGACCTCCGGTCGATCCTGGGCCTCCCCGACCCGGTCGTCCCGGTGGCCTACCTCTGCCTCGGTCGGGTCGAGACGTTCCCCCCAACGCCCGAACTCCAGCGCCTCGGCTGGCTCGACCGGATCGACCTCCGGCCTCTGGTCTTCGAAGACCGATGGGGCAACCCGCCGCACCGATGACGGCCCGGGTCACTCCCATTCGATCGTCCCCGGCGGCTTACTCGTGACGTCGTAGACCACTCGGTTGACGCCCTTGACGGCGTTGATGATCCGGGTCGAGGCGCGGGCCAGGAGGTCGTGAGGCAGGCGGGACCAGTCGGCGGTCATGAAGTCGTCGGTGTCGACCGAGCGGAGGGCGATGACGTTCTCATACGTCCGGCCGTCGCCCATCACGCCGACCGATTGCACGGGCAGGAGGACGGCGAACGCCTGTCCGGTCTGACGGTAGAGGCCGGCGATGGTCAGCTCGTCAAGAAAGATGGCGTCAGCTTGGCGGAGGACTTCCAGGCGTCCGGCGGTGACCTCACCGAGACATCGGACGGCCAGGCCGGGGCCGGGGAAAGGGTGGCGCCAGACCAGCGACTCGGGCAGGCCCAGTTCCAGGCCGAGGCGGCGGACCTCGTCCTTGAACAGGTCGCGGAGCGGCTCGACCAGCTGGAAGCCCAGCTCGGCCGGGAGGCCGCCGACGTTGTGGTGGTGCTTGATCGTGGCCGCCGGACCGTCGACGCCGACGCCGCTCTCGACCACGTCGGGGTAGAGCGTCCCCTGGGCCAGGAAGCTCGCGCCGTCGATCGACTTCGCCTCATCCTTGAAGACGTCGATGAAGGTATGGCCGATCCGGATTCGCTTCTCCTGAGGGTCGGTGACGCCCCGGAGGGCCCCGAGGAATCGGTCGGCGGCGTCGATCACCCGGAGCTCGGCCGACGAGTGCCGCCCGAACGCCTCGGAGACCGCCGCCCGCTCGCCCGACCGAAGCAGGCCGTTGTCGACGAACACGCAGACCACCCGAGGGCCCAGGGCCTTGGCCAGGAGCGCCGCGCAGACCGCCGAATCGACCCCGCCCGAAAGGCCGCAGACCACCCGATCGCCCGGCCCGACCTGCCGGCCGATCGCCTCGACGGCCCGGTCGAGGAAGGCGTCCATCGTCCACGAGCCGGGGCTTTTGCAAACCCGATCGAGGAAGTTGCCGATCAGGAGCGGTCCAAATGGCGTGTGGGCAACCTCGGGGTGGAACTGGAGCCCGTAGACCGGGAGCGTCCGGTGCCGGACGGCGGCCATCGGGCAGGTGTCCGTCGCGGCGACGGGGACGAACGCCTCGCCGATCGCCCGGACCTGGTCGCCGTGGCTCATCCAGACCGTCGAGGTCGCGGGGACCCCCTGGAACAGCGGGTCGTCCCCGTCGATCACCCGGCACTCGGCCCGGCCGAACTCGCGGGCCGGCGACGGCTCGACCTTGCCCCCCAGCGCCTCGCAGGCGAGCTGCATCCCGTAGCAGATCCCCAGGACCGGGATCCCCATCGAGAACAGCCGGGGGTCGCAGCGAGGGGCCCCGGGGTCGTAGACGCTCGAAGGCCCGCCCGAGAGGATCAGCGCCAGCGGGTTCAACTCCGCGACTCGCTCCGGCGTGATGTCGTGCCGGACGATCCGCGCGAACGCATGCCGCTCGCGGACCCGCCGCGCGATCAACTGGACGTACTGGGCGCCGAAGTCGAGCACCAACACCGGGCGGTCGGACGGGTCGGGACGATCCATGAATCAGCGGGTCCTCGGGAGTCTCGATCGGGGCCAAAAGGCCAGTCTACCAGGCGAAGGACCTGCGGGAAATTGCATCTCCGAGAACCCCAAGGGTCGATCGGTCCTCCATGCCAGAGGATTTCGAGATGTGTCGGGTGGCGTCGAGATCCCGAACCCACCTTCGACCCTCGTCATCAAACCGGCTCCACCGATGGTCCGTCGCGACCGCAGATCCGTCCTCATATTCATCAGGATAAGGGTCGGATCCCCACACTTTTGGCCCGGCGATCGCATTTTGTCGAAGGCCGTCGTGTCTCGCCGCCCCGATCACTCCAACTCATCACCCCACGCCACGACCTCCACCCGCCCCCCGCTCTCGACGTCGTGGAAGGTCACCTCCCCGGCTTCCCAATCGAGGAGGGCGAAGGTCCGCGAAGTCGAGACGACGGGGGCCGAGATCACCGAGCCGGGGTTGATCACCAGCCCGAAATCGGATCGGTAGAGCATCGGCCGGTGGGTGTGGCCGATGACGAGGAGCCGGGCTCCGGTCTCGCTGAGGTAGCGGTCGAGGCGATAGGGCGGGTGGGTCTTCCGGGTCACGAAATCCATGTCGTCGCCGGGCGAGCCGTGGGCGATCAGGCCGATCCGGGGGCCGTCGACGATCAGCAGGTCGGCGGGCAAGGCTCGGAGGGCCTGGACGGACTCGGGCGAAGGATAGCCCCCGCCGAAGGTGCTGAGAACACCCGGGAGCCCGTCGGCCCGCTCCACGGCCCATCGGTCGTGGTTGCCCCGGACGGCGTCGATGGCGTGCTCGGCCAGGAAGGCGACCACTCGGTCGGGATGGGGGCCGTAGCCGACGAGGTCGCCGGCGCAGACGATCCGGTCGGCCCCCATGAGCGTCAAGTGGGCCCAGGCCAGCTCCAGGGCGACGAGGTCGCCGTGGATGTCGGAGATCAGCCCGAGCTTCATCCCGGGTGCCCGGCCTGGGCGGCGAGGGCGGCCAGCTCGACGGACCGCCGGTAGGCGGCCTCGACGGCGTCGATCAGGGCGGCCCGGACGCCCCCCCGCTCCAGGGCGTGGACCCCGGCGATGGTCGTCCCGGCGGGGCTGGTCACCTGATCCTTGAGATAGCCGGGGTGCTGGCCGGTCTCCAGGACCATCCGGGCCGAGCCCAGGACCGTCTGCGCCGCCAGGGCCGTGGCGACGTCGCGGGGCAGGCCGACCCGGACCCCGCCGTCGGCGAGGGCCTCGATCATGATGTAGACGAAGGCCGGACCGCTCCCGGAAAGGCCGGTCACGGCGTCGAGCTGGGTCTCGGGGACGAGGAAAGCTAGGCCGACGGCCTTCAGGCACTCGGCGACGATCGCCTCGTCCCCCTCCCTCGCGGCCGGGCCCAGGCAGTAGCCGGCGGCGCCCTCGCCCACCAGGGCCGGAGTATTCGGCATCGCCCGGGCGATCCGGCGGTCGGCACCGAGCCCGTTCGCCAGGGTCGCCAGCCCGACCCCGGCCGCGACCGAGACGACCAGATGGTCGGGCGTCATCATCGGCCGGAGTTCGGTCAGGACCGCCGCCATCGACTGCGGCTTGACCGCCAGGACGACCACGTCGCTCTGGGCAACGACCTCGGCGTTCGAGTCGAACGTGGCGATCCCCGTATCGCCCACCAGCCCGGCGCGGACCGAAGGGTTCGGGTCGCTGGCCGAGATCGACTCCGGCGCGGTCCCGACCCGAATCATCCCCCGGATCAGGGCCGTCGCCATCTTCCCGGCCCCGATGAACCCCCACCGCCTCGGAATCCCCGAGGCCCCCTCGACCCTGGCCGAGGTTTCCACCTTGCTCATCTCGCCCCCTCGACGTTCGTGAGATCGCCTCTCCGCCGGACGCCATTCTATCCCAACTCACCACGGGACGCCGGATCGGCCGAAAAATCGAAGCCAATTCACCCGGTTCACGCCCACGACAGACGGGATCAATCACAAAGGCCCGGACGGCTTGGATTTACGGACCTGGCGACGGGCTGGCCCGGCCGATCCTGGGCCGGTCCCCAAAACGCGACCTAGGTTTAATTCGATCGATCCGAGGGCCGGACTGGATCCCGGCCCGAGGAGGACAAACCCCCGTCGTGTCCCCCCGCTCGCCGTCGGGGATTCCGGGATCTGCCGGGCCGGGGGTTGGGGAACCGCGCGACCATGAAGATCGTGATCGCCGAGGACGACGAGGTTTCCCGGCTCGTCCTGCGCAGGACGCTGGAGAGCCTCAATTTCGAAGTCGTCGCGATGGCCGACGGCCAGGAAGCCTGGGACTATCTGCGGGAGAACGAGGCGCAGGTGGTCATCACCGACTGGATGATGCCGGGCCTGGACGGGCTGGACCTCTGCCGGAGGCTCCGGGTCCGAGGCGGGCGCGGACCTTATACTTACCTGATCCTGCTGACGGGACGGCAATCGCGGGAGGATCGGCTCAAGGCCCTCCAGTCCGGGGCCGACGACCTCCTGGCCAAGCCGCTCGACCGCGCCGAGCTCTTCGCCCGGCTCAACGTCGCCCGCCGGATCATCGGGATGGAGGAGCAGCTCCGGAGCCGGTCGGCCGAGCTGGAGCGGATGCACGCCGAGCTGGAGCAGCGGAACACCCGGCTGGCCGAGATCGCCTCGTGCGACGGCCTGACCGGCCTGAAGAATCACCGCCACTTCCGCGAAGCGTTGCAGGGGCAATTCTCGCTGGCCCGGCGGAGGGGGGTCCCGCTCTCCCTGGTGATGATCGACGTCGACCAGTTCAAGGCGTTCAACGATTCCTTCGGTCACCCCGCCGGCGACCAGGTCCTGGTCGACGTGGCCCGCCGGCTCCGCTCCTGCGTCCGCGACCACGACGTGGTCGCCCGCTATGGCGGCGAGGAGTTCGCCGTGCTCCTGCCCTCCAGCGACGCCGGGGCCGGCCGGTCGCTGGCCGAGCGGCTCCGCGAGTCGATCGAGCGGCACCCCTGGACCTTCCGGCCGATCACGATCAGCCTGGGCGTCTCGACCCTGACCCCGGATGTCGGGAGGGCCGACGCCCTGATCGAGCAGGCCGACCGATCGCTCTACCGGTCCAAGGCCAAGGGCCGGAATCGGGTCACCCATGCCTCGGACCTCGCGCATGGCAAGGACCGGCCCGTCGTCGATTGGGGCGACGACATCGCCGAAGGGCCAGCCAACGACGCCCTGATCTGCTCGACCGCCGACCAGGACATCGTCCGCCTCGCCGAGTTGCTCCACGAGGAGGACCAGGCGATGCCGTCGGTCGCCTGAAAGGGAGACGGGCCGAACCACCCTGGCGTCCGTGCCTCCGCCCTGCCATCATGGGCGCCAACGGCCCCGTGGATCCCGAACGGACCGGGCCCGGTCGCGACCGCCGAGGACCAGGATCGAATCCGATGGATCGACCGATGCGCAGCATGATTCACCCGATCGCGGCGGCCCTGGCCCTCCTGATCGGCCTGGCGTCCCACCCGGTCGAGGCGCAAGGGCCAGCGCCCCGGCCGCCGAACGTCGTCCTGATCTACGCCGACGACCTGGGCTGGGGCGACGTCGGCTTCAACGGCCGGAAGGAATGGTCGACCCCGAACCTCGACCGCCTCGCGGCCCAGGGGACGACCTTCCGGCGATTCTACACCGCGGCCGTCATCTGCGCCCCGAGCCGCGCGGCGATGCTCACCGGCAAGGCGACCATCCACTGCGGCGTCTCGCGGAACGAGGACGACCTCCCCAGCCGCGAGGTCACCCTGGCCGAGGCCCTCAAGGCCCGGGGCTACGCCACGGCCCTCCTCGGCAAGTGGCACCGGGGCCTGGGCCGCAAGGGGATCGGCCCGGTCCACCCGATGGACCAGGGGTTCGACGAGTTCTTCGGGTTCACCGACGCCAAGCACGCCTGGGAGCAGTTCCCCGAGGAGCTCCACGAAGGTCGGGACCTCAAGCCCGTCTCCGGCTACGCCAACGACCTGTTCACCGACCGGGCCGTCGACTACCTCAAGCGGCACCAATCCAGCCCGTTCTTCCTGTACCTCCCCTACACCGCCACCCACTTCAACATCGAGGCCCCGGCCGACGAGATCGAGCGGCACAAGGGGAAGTTTCCCGAGCTTGATCCGAGCAAGCCGCTCAACGCGACCTACGCGGCGATGGTCACCCGGCTCGACCGGAACGTCGGGCGGGTCCTGGCGGCGCTGGACGACTTGAAGCTGGCCGGCGAGACGATCGTGGTCTTCACCAGCGACCACGGGGCCACCTTCGAGGCCGGGAACCTGGGGACCAGCAACGCCCTGGACAGCAACCGCCCGTTCCGGGGCCAGAAGCGGACCCTCTGGGAAGGCGGGGTCCGCGTCCCGGGCGTCGTCCGGTGGCCTGGCCACGTCGCTTCGGGGGCCGTCTCCGACGAGGTGATCCGGACGACCGACCTGTTCCCGACCCTCCTGGCCGCCGCCGGAGGCGTCCCCGACCCCGCCTGGAAGGTCGACGGCCTGGACGTCCTCCCGGCCTGGCTCGGCCGGGGCCGGGTCCCCGAGCGGACCCTGTTCTGGGAGTGGCGGAGCGAGGGGGGCAACCAGCTCGCCGCGATGAGGGGCCGCTACAAGTTGGTCGTCGTCAACGACGGCCAGCCCGAGCTGTTCGACGTGGAGGCCGACCCCTCCGAGCGTCGGAACGCGATCGCCGAACACCCCGAGCTGGCCGGCAAGCTTCGATCCCAGCTCAAGGCGTGGCTCGCCACCGAGGTCCGCGACTGACCGGGTCGAGACCGCCGGGGGTCGTGCCGGATCTCCGGCCGGGATCGCCCCTGGAGCTTTCGCATCACCGTCCATGGAGTCACCGCGATGAGGATGAGAACGACGGCATATCTGGCCCTGATCGTCGCCCCGACCCTCGGGGCCCCGAGCCCCGCCGACGAGCCCAAGGGCGACCTGGCCGGGCTCCAGGGGACCTGGACGGCCAAGGTCGGGCCGAACAAGGACGTCCCGATCACCCTGGTCCTCAAGGGGGACGCCGCCGAGATCACCGTGAGCCGGCCCGACGGCGAGGACATCAAGCTCAAGGGCAAGGTCAAGGTGGACGACCAGGCCAGCCCGAAGACGCTCGACTGGGTCGATTTCAAGGATCGCCAGGGGGACATCGTCCCGGCCAACCTGGCGATTTACCGGCTCGAAGGCGACAAGTGGACCCTTTGCAGCGGCGGCCCGGGCAACGACCGCCCCTCGAAATTCGAGGCCGGCGAGGGGGGCCCGCCCATGCTCAATACCTGGGCCCGGGTCAAGGACGACAGGCCCGCCGAGAAGCCGATCGCCGGCGACCTCGGGAAGTTCCAGGGGACCTGGACCGCCAAGGCCGGCCCCAACAACGAGGACGTCGCGATCACCCTCACGATCAAGGGCAACACCGTCGACACCCGATGGGAGCGGGGCGACGGCACCGAGCTGGTCCTCAAGGGCGAGATCCGGGTCAACGATCGGGCCGACCCCCGGACGGTCGATTTCTTCAACTTCAAGCGGTCCGACGGCCAGGAATCCAAGGACAACATCGGGATCTACGCCTTTGACGGCGACAAGGTCAAGATCTGTGTCGGCGGCCCCGGCAACGAGCGGCCCACCGAGTTCAAGGCCGGCGACGGGGGCCCTCCCAACCTATTCCTCCTGACCCGGAAGAAGGACTGAGCGCCGCCTCCTTCCGCATCAGCGGATCCGACCGGGCGGCCGGGGCGGCGTGATCTGGGTGCCTCCGATCGTGACCGTCGCGGCCGGTCCGTCTGGGGCCCGCTGGTTCCGGATCAGGAAGATCCCCTGGACGGGGGGCCCCTCGCGCGAGGGGTCGCCGGGGGACCCCAGGTTCGACCGGCCGTTCCAGGTCGCGTGGAGCGTCGACGACTGGTTCGGGTGGAGGATCTCGACGGCGACTAACAGGGGCTGCGGGCCGGGGTTCGACCGCCAGACCGCCAGCCCGCCCCAGCTCGCGAGGAAGCCGTCGCTCCCCGGGCCGCGGTAGGTGGTCACGTCGTGGTCGCTGACGTTGGTCTCGGTGAGCGTGATGACGACCGGCTGGCCGACTCGATAGGACGTCCGGTCCGTGGCGATCGACCGGGCCAGGTCCGACCCCATCGCGGTCAGACCCGAGAGCAGAACCTTGGTTTCCAGCGGCTCGACGGCCAGGCGAGTGGTATGACGCATCAGACTTCCTCCTTGAAGGGTGGGAGACTCAGCGCGGGGTGTCGGAGACGCTCCGGATCGACCGCCTCACGAAGCCGAAGACGGCCCCACCGCTGACCATCCCGAGCAGGTAGACCCCCACGATCAGCACCGAGAGCGGTGCCTCGATCTTCCAGGCCAGGAATGAGACCGGGATCAAATCGTTGTTCTGGAGAGCGAACGCGGCGACCGAGGCCAGGAACACGATCAAGATTGTGGCCTGCAAGAATCTCATCTGGAACCTCCTTCGATGGGTCCCCCGGAGTCCGGGGGCGGGGTACATCCGGCCGGATCCGGCCGGACCAAGCCCAGGTGATGGGCACAATGGAGCCGGTGGAATGCGTCCCACTCGTCCCGGCTCAGCGGCCCGAGCAACGGGTGGGCGGGCAGGGGCCCGTCGTGATCGGCGAAGCCTCGGAAGGCCGATCGGAGCGATTCGGCCTGCACCCGTTCGTCGGCCTCGACCGGGGGAAGCAGCGATGGGTGGGGCACCTGGACACCATCCGGGAACCGCCCGGCCCGAAAGAAACGCCTCCGGGCGACTTCCGCCTCGCGGTCGGCCCGGGGGCCGCCCTCTACGAAGGGCGTCGGCGGGGCCATCGTCAGCCGGATCGCTGACGCCAGGTGATGCAGGACCTGGCCGAGTGTCCACGAGCCGGCCCGGGTATGACCGCTCAGGAGCCGGTCGACCTCCGGCATGACGTCGTCGAGTCGGTCGAAGCTCAGGTCGCGTCGTCCCGCCATGGCACCTCACTCCACGGGCCGAGTCCATCCACCCCCGCCAGTCTACCGCCGACCGGGCGATCTGATGAGGGGAGTCCGGCGACTTCGGACCCGACGATGGACCGATCCGGGGGACCCGAGTAAAATCGAAAGCCATCGAATCGCGAGAGTGGTGGAACGGCAGACACGCAGGATTTAGGTTCCTGTGCCGCAAGGCGTGAGGGTTCAAATCCCTCCTCTCGCATTTCAATAGCATCATTGGGCTTGCAGCGAAAGGGCCTTGACGCAGTCCCTCGGTCTGGCAAGAGTTTGGTAAGAATGCCCGCGTCGCATTGCGGTGGCATTGTCGGGAAGGGGGCCGCATAACCTCGCTCCAGGAGCGAA
>JAABUV010001671.1_pt1 | contig 31758 bp, 26 predicted proteins | sample 5559971 | NCBI WGS metagenome assembly JAABUV01 (sample SAMN10711881, study PRJNA513362) | rock metagenome | isolation source: Antarctica rocks | place: Antarctica: Victoria Land, Knobhead nord | collected 2015-12-19
GACTTTTGTCGCGAGGAGCGCACGCGCGAACAGGCGCGTGACCGGATGAGAGCGCTACGGGCGCGTCGGCCCCGGTGACATTTTCACTGGACACTTATGGGTGACAGAATCACTGGACATTAACATATGTTAGGAACCAGCCGTTCATTCATCGCGGATTCATACAGCCTTGGTAGCATAGCTGTAACCACCCTATCGATATGGCGGTGGGTACGCGTCACGCGGGAGGCTCTATGCATCTGCTCGTCCATGCTTTTGTCGCCGGAACGAATGTCTTGACGGTCGCGGGCCATGTCGCGCCCGTACACCTGGTCGTCGCCGCGGCGCACACGATCGGCGATGATCCGCTGGGACGGTTCGCCGTGGTCGGCGACTTGCTGGCCGCCGGCGCCCTGTTGATCGCCTGCGGAGTTTATGGGCTGCGCCGCTCACGCTAAATGGGCTGCGCTGCTCGCGCTGATAGGAGCGCGTCATGACGAAGGCTTTGCCGTGGCGACGGGTCGGCGCGTATACTGGGGCTGGTATCGTCAGCGGCCTCGCCAACCTGACCCTCTTCCACCTCGCCCTGGGCGCGCATCTGCCGCCGCACGCGGCGTGGGCGCTCTCCTATGAGAGTGGGGCCGTGTTGGCTTTCGCGCTGCACCGACAGGTGACCTGGCGCGACCGGCGTGTGACGACGATCGGCGCGGCGGCGCGTCAATGCGTCCGCGCGCAAGGCAGTACCCTGGTTTCTCTCGTCGTTACCCTGGCCCTTTTCGCGGCGCTCCTGCATGTTGGTGTACCTGGCGAAGAGGCTAACGCGGCGGGACTCGTCGCCGGCTTTGCGTTGAACTTCCTTTTAGCCCACCATTATATCTATGGACCTGTTCGAGACTGTGAAAGATGGTATTGTCCGCGCTGGACGCGAGGCCGCGCGGGTGCGTTTCATTGGCGAGGTGCAGGCGCGGCTGGTCGGCCTGCGTCTGTCGCGTCGCGGCCGGCGCGACGCGCTGGTGGACGAAACACTCACCCTGTATCGCCGTAACGCCCTCCATCATCCCACCCTCACACCCCTTTGCCGTGAACTCGATGAGATCGACGGCGAGATAGAGCGCCTGGAAGCCGCCCTCGCGCGCGCGCGCGGCTCGGCCGAACCCCGCCCCACCCCCCCCGTCGTCACCGAGATTACGCTGCGCCGGCAGGACCCCTGATGCGCGTGACGGTCCGCGTCCCGGCCACGAGCGCGAACCTCGGGCCGGGCTTCGACTGCCTCGGCCTGGCGCTTGACCTCTATAACACGGTCACGCTGGACATCGGGACGCGACCCGTGCGACCGCATGTGGCTATCCGCGGTGAGGGCCACGACCGGCTGCCGCGCACGGAGCGCAACCTGGCGCTACGCTCGGCCCAACACATCTTGCACGCCGGCGCGGGCCGGCTCTTCGTGCAGCGAGTCGTGCTCGACAACGACATACCGGTAGGCGGCGGATTGGGCAGCTCCGCCGCCGCTATCGCCGGGGCCATGGTCGCGGCCAACGCCGCCGTACACCCGCCCTTCGCGACCGACGAACTGCTGCGCCTGGCCCTCGCGTTCGAGCCACACCCCGACAATCTGGCCGCGGCGTTCTACGGCGGCCTCACCGTCGCCACGCTGGGCGCTGATGGACGTCCGTTCGTCGCGCCCCTGGCGCCTCCTCCCGGCTTGCGCGCGGTCGTGCTGACGCCCGACCGCGGCGTGTCCACCCACCAGAGCCGTGCCGCGTTGCCACACGCCGTCGCCCATACCGACGCCGCCTACTCGGTCGGACGCGCCTCGCTCCTCGTCGCTGCCCTGCTGACGCGGCGCTACGAGTTGCTTCGGCACGCCATGGAGGACCGCCTGCACCAGCCGTACCGCGTGCCGGAGGGCTCGCCGTCGGCGGCCATCATGGCTGCGGCCCTGGCGGCCGGCGCGAGCGGAGCCGCGCTCAGCGGCTCCGGCCCCAGCATCCTGGCCCTCTGCGCCGGACCCACTGGCCCCGTCGCCGTCGCGATGCGCGAGTGCGCCACACGCGCGGGGCTCGACGCGCGCGTGCGCGAACTCACCATCGTCGCCGCGGGCGCGACCGTCACGGCGCATAGCGGGGACCGTTAACCGAGTGACGAGTAGGGAATCGCTAGCAGGTCAAGCGATCCGTTTCTACTGGGAGCGCCGGCGTCGGTCCGCTGACCGTCTAGCCGGCAGGCGGTCGCGCTCACGTTGTCTGCCATCGCCCATACGCTTGCCTGCAACGGTATGCCGGCTAGAAGCCGGCGCTCCCAGCAGATAACGGTATGCCGGCTGGAAGTCGGCGCTCCCAGTAGAGACGCGCTCGGCGCCGATATTGCCAGTCCCACACGTATCAAGCGTTGGCGGACATGCCGATGGCGTAGAGTGGCATACCATCGACTTCCGACTTCCGACTTCCGACCATCAAGGAGAAAGCACATGGAATGGACGCAACAAGAGGATGACGTCTGGACGCTGAACGGCGCGCAAGGCGGCGGGCCGCGCAAAGTCCTGGGTACGGTCCGCTACCGCGATGGGTCGTTTTGGGGCCAGTCGGAGCCAGCAGCCGGCGGCAGCGGGTCGTTGGAGCAGCCGGGCCAACTCAGCGAGGAGCAATTCGAAGAGTCGATGGCCAACCTACCACCGACGCTCGGCCCCTATCAGTCAATCGACGACGCCAAGATCGCCGTGGAACAAGCCGTGCGACATGGTGTGGACTCAACGACCGGCTTGCCAGGCGGCGCGTAATGGCCCACGCCGCTATTTGCGTTTGTCCCCATCCTGTCGTATTCTCCGCTAGGAGGAACACGATTGATGGCGATAGAACAGAGCGGGACAGATACGACGGGTGAGGTAAACGGATCGGTGGAAGAACTACGGCGGCGTAACCACGCCGTGGTGGTCGAGACCGAGGAGCGGGCTAAAGAGAAACAGCACGCCAAGGGCAAGCTGACCGCGCGTGAGCGCATCGACCTGTTGCTCGACGAAGGCTCGTTCGTCGAACTCGACCGCTTCGCGCTGCACCGCTCCGACCTCTTCGGTATGGAAAACAACCGCATCCCCGGCGACGGCGTCGTCACCGGGCACGGCACGATCGACGGGCGCGCGGTCGTCGTCTTCTCGCAGGACTTTACGGTCTTTGGCGGCTCGCTCGGCGAGGTCTTCGCCGAGAAAATCTGCAAGGTGATGGACCTCGCCGTCAAGATGGGCTGCCCCGTCATCGGCATCAACGACTCAGGCGGCGCGCGCATCCAGGAAGGCGTCGTGTCGCTGGCCGGCTACGCCGACATCTTCTACCGCAACGTGCGCGCCTCGGGCGTGATCCCGCAGATCTCGCTCATCGCCGGCCCCTGCGCGGGCGGCGCGGTCTACTCACCGGCCATCACCGACTTCGTGGTGATGGTACGCGACATCGCCAAGATGTACATCACCGGACCCGACGTCATCAAGACCGTCACCGGTGAACAGGTCACGCACGAGGAACTGGGTGGGGCCGACACGCACGAGCGCCGCTCCGGCGTGGCCCACTTCGCCGCCGATAGCGAGGAGGACGCTATCGAGGACGTACGACGACTGCTCTCGTTCATCCCCTCCAACAACCTCGACGACCCGCCCTACGAGCCGCCGGCCGACGATCCCGACCGCGAGGAACCGCGCCTAGCCACGCTGATCCCCGCGCTCTCGACCAAACCCTACGACATCATCGAGGTCATCACCGCCGTCGTCGACGACGAAGATTTCTTCGAGGTGCAGCCGCACTATGCGCCCAACATCGTGATCGGCTTCGCGCGGCTCGACGGCCGTCCCGTCGGCGTCGTGGCCAACCAGCCCAAGCACCTCGCCGGGACACTCGATATCAACTCCTCGGAGAAGGCCGCGCGTTTCGTGCGCTTCTGCGACGCCTTCAACATCCCGCTGGTGACCTTCGTGGACGTGCCCGGCTTCCTGCCCGGCACAGCGCAGGAGTACGGCGGCATCATCCGCCACGGGGCCAAGCTGCTCTACGCCTACGCCGAGGCCACCGTGCCCAAGCTGACCGTGATCACGCGCAAAGCCTACGGCGGAGCCTACGACGTGATGTGCTCCAAGCACATCGGGGCTGACTTCAACTTCGCCTGGCCCTCGGCCGAGATCGCGGTGATGGGTCCCGCCGCGGCGGTCGGCGTCATCTTCCGCCGCGACCTGGCCGCCTCGGACGATCCGGCGGCGACGGCGGCGGAACTGACCGCCGACTATACACGGCAATTCGCCAACCCCTACTACGCGGCCGAGCGCGGCTACATCGACGCCGTGATCGAGCCGCAACAGACCCGCCCCGTCCTGATCCGCGCGCTCGCCATGGCCGCGACCAAGCGCGAGGCCCGCCCTAGCCGCAAGCACGGCAACATCCCGCTGTGATCCAATTACGTGGGAGGACGATCAGGACGATATTCCGCGTCAATGCTCCGCATCTTCTCTACTTTGCGCGTCGAATTTCCTCCAGCGAAGTCCGAAGCCAAAAACGCGTCGACGACGCTCTTGGCAAGCTCAGAGCCGATGACTTCTCATTCAGCGGTCTTGTCCTCCCCCTACGACGCGTGCTATTATTAGCGTAAGTCGCCGGACCCCTTTGCCGACGCCGACAGGTCTAGCTGGAGGACGCCGGGTGGTCTCAACACCGGCGCCCCCTTACGGCCTACCGCGTCTGGGCGACGCGGGCGAGGCCGGCGGCCGCCACGCAGATCGGCGCGAGCGCCGCCATTGGCAGCCATCCGATAGTCACGAGTATGGTGGCTATCGGGATAAAGGGTGTCGCCCTTGAAGACAATCGTAGCCCGCGATCTCATGGAGGCCGCGACGGCCATCGCGCCGGCAGCGCGGCGTGTCATGATCGGCCTTACCGGCCCTCCAGGAGCCGGTAAATCCACCTTGGCCGCACGGCTGGTCAACGAGTTGTCGCGCGCTGGACACACCACCGCCTATGTGCCGATGGATGGCTATCATCTCGCTAATAGCCAACTAGAGCGGCTCGGACTGCGAGACCGTAAAGGGGCGCCGGAAACGTTCGACGCCGCGGGATACGTACGCATGCTTGCCACTATCGCCGGGCGCCCCGCATACACTATCTATGCGCCGGAATTCAACCGCGCGATCGAGGAGCCCATCGCCGGCAGCATCGCGATCACCCCCGACACGGACTTTGTCGTGACCGAAGGCAATTACCTGCTCCTGGATACGCCGCCGTGGCGCGACATCCGTGTCTACCTCGATGCCGCCTGGTATATCTCCATCTCCGACGACGTGCGACGCCAGCGCCTCGTGCGCCGGCATATGCTCTTTGGCAAAGATCGCCGCGACGCCGAAGCGTGGACCGACGGATCGGACGCGCGCAACGCCGCCTTGATCGCCGCCTATCGGGACTGTGCGGACGCGCTGATTATCGGCCACGAGGCGGAGACATAATGGTCCCTGGGGTTGTATCCCAGGCATGGCCTGTCCCCGCTGCGTGACAAGCCAGAACTGCTATAGAGACTTACGCGCGTGGAGAGGCCAGGGCGGCGGCGAGCGTGGCTTGCGCGCCGCGGGCGTCGAGTTCGCGCACGTCCGCGGACAGCTCGGCGACGAATGCCTCATCCTTCCCAAGATCGCCGAAGACGCCGCGTAGTTCCAACAGCGGGCGTGGGTCGTCCCCACCCCTGTTAGCCCGCGCGCGGAGTTCGTCGGCCAGGCGGTCCGCGATGGCGATCTCCTGGCCCTGCTCGTCCACGCCACGCAAGTAGCGGAACCAGCCGGCGACGGCGAGGGTAAGCAATCGGTGGGGCCGGCCCTGCGCCAGCGCTTCGGAGAGGGAGGGCAGCAGCATCTTGGGCATGCGGTCCGACCCATCCGTATCGAGGCGCGCGAGCGTGTCCCCGATCTTGGGATTGGAAAAGCGCTCGATCAGCGTACGCTTGTAGGCGGCAAGGTCGATGCCTGGGACCGGCGGCAGTAGCGGCGTCACCTCGTCGTCCATCAGACGCTCAATGAACGCTCGGATGTCCGCGTCGCCCATCGCGTCATGCACGTAGCGATAGCCAGCGAGATAGCCCAGGTAACCCATCGCCTGGTGGCTCGCGTTCAGCAGACGAAGCTTCATCGTCTCGTAGGGGTGGACATCGCGGACGATTTGCACGCCGACCTCCTCGAACGGCGGCCGTCCATCGCAGAACGTATCCTCGAGCACCCACTGCGTGAAGGGCTCGGTCACCACCGGCCACGCGTCGGTGATATCGAACTCCCGCGCCACCAGCGCACGATCGGCGTCGGTCGTCTGCGGCGTGATGCGGTCAACCATGCCGTTGGGGAAGGCCACGTTGGCCTCAATCCACGCGGCCAGGGCGTCGTCGCGCAGGCGCGCGAACGACACAACCGCCGTCTTCGCCACGGCGCCGTTGCCTTGCAGATTGTCGCACGAAAGGACGGTGAACGGGGCCACGCCGACCGCACGGCGGCGCTCCAGCGCGGCGCAGAGGTAGCCGAACACGGTCTGAGGGGGCGTCCCACTCGCCATGCCCACCAGGTCGGCCCCGATCGTGGGATTATCCGCATCGAAGAGGCCCGTATGTTGGTCGACGTTGTAGCCGCCCTCGGTAATAGTGAGGCTGACGATGCGGGTGGCCGGGTCGGCCAGCGCGTCGAGCGCGCGCGCGGGGTCGTCGGGCGCGAAAACGTATGCGATCAGCGACCCGATGACGCGCGCCGCGTCCCCCGCGGCGTCCCGTTCGACCAGCGTATAGAGGCAATCCTGCGGGACCAAAGCCTCGGCCATGCGTCGATCCCCCGGCAGCAGGCCGACCCCACGCTCGCCCCAGTCCATGCTGACACCGCGCTCAGCGATGGTGTCCAGATAGACGGCCTGGTGGGCGCGGTGAAAGCCACCGACCCCGATGTGGATGATCGACCGCGCCAGCCGACCACGATCGTAGGTCGGCACGACCACACGATCCGCGAACGACGCGAGGCTAGCGTTGTTGAGTGCGCGTGGTCCTATGGTATCCACGTCTCTCCCCTCTCTCACCTTTGGCCTGGCCCTGAAGGACCATGGCAGGGACCGGACCTGAAGGGTCTACATAGTCAATGCCCGTCAGGGGACCCATGAGCGACTTGTTGCCTACGGAGACCTTTTAAGGTCCGGTCCCTGCCATGGTCCTTCAGGGCCAGGCCCACGACTACTATAGTTATAGTGTCATTTCACCGCGCCCATCGTCAGTCCTCGCACAAGAGAGCGTTGCGCCGCCCAGCCCGCGATGAAGACGGGCGCGATGGCCACCGTCGAGGCCGCCGACAGCTTGGCCCAGAAGAGCCCTTCGCTGGACACAAAGCCCGTGATGTAGACCGGGAGCGTGCCGGCGTTTGGACCCGTCAGGTTGACGGCCAGGAAGAATTCATTCCAGGCGAAGATGACGCACAGCAACCCCGTCGCGGCCAGACCGGGCGCGGCGAGGGGCAAGATGATCGAGGCCATCGCGCGCGGAAAACTGGCCCCGTCGATGTACCCCGCCTCAATGATCTCGCGCGGCACTTCAGCAAAGAACGAGCGCATCATCCAGATCACCAGGGGCAAGTTCATCGCCGCGTAGAGCAAGATCATCCCGAAACGTGTGTCGAAGATATGAACCTGCTTGTAGATGACGATCAGCGGGATCAGGACCCCGACGACGGGCAGCATCTTGGTCGAGAGCACCCAGGAAAGCACGCTAGGCGTGCGCTTGGTGGGGAAGAGGCCCAGACTGTAGGCGGCGGGCACGCCAAGCACGAAGGCCAGCAGCGTCGAGCCAAGGCTCAAGGCCACGGAGTTCCAGAAGAAGCCGAAATAGTTTGAGTCGAAGAGGGCGTTGTGGTAGTTCTCCAGTGTGAGTTGGGAAAACAGCGTCGGCGGTTGCGCCACCGCGTTGCCCTCGGTCTTGAAACCCGTCAGCACGGTCCACAGGATGGGAAAGAAAAACAGGAAGGCGATCACATAGGTGAGCGCGGTGAGGGCCGCCCCCCCCCAGCCGCCGCCGCGCCGTGTCCCCACGGCCGCCCGTGTCCTCACCTGTGCGCGTGTCGATGTCCCGATCATGATTCCACCTGTACGCTGCGGCTAAAGGTCCGCAGCAGCAAGCGCAGCAGCAAGGCCGCGATCACCGAGGCGATTACGACGGCCAGCACACCTTGCGCCGCCGACGTACCGACATCGTTGCTCTGCGAGATGGTTTGATAGACGTAATAGGGTATCGTCGTCGTCGCCGTGCCAGGACCTCCCTGCGTGGCGACAAAAATCTCGCCGAAGAGTTGCAGCACGTAGATCGTCCCAAGCAACGTGGCCAACTCGATGTAGCGGCCCAGCAAGGGTAGCGTCACGTAGCGGAACTCGTCCAGGGGCGAGGCCCCGTCCATCTGCGCGGCCTCGCGCACTTCGTCGGAGAGGCCCTGCAACCCAGCGAGCAGGATCAACATCATGAACGGCGTCCATTGCCACACGGCCATGACCATGATAGCCAGCTTGGGTTCCCTGGCCAGCACATCCACGCGGCCGAGCCCGATCGAGGTGGTGAGCCAGCTGACCAGACCAAAGACGGGGTTGAACAGTAGATTGGTCCACACCTGGGCGTTGACCGTAGGCATCACAAAGAAGGGGGCGATCATCAGCGAACGCACCAATCCGCGCAGAGGAAAGCGGCGGTGCAGCAAGAGGGCGAAGGCCAGGCCAAGCACGAGCGACGGGACGACGATACCAAGCGTGATGATCAGCCAGTTGACGATAGACGCGCGGAAGGTCGTGTCCTGGGTGATCGTATAGACAAAGTTGTCCAGCCCAACCCATGTCACGCCAAGTTCGGGCGACGTCAGAATCCACTTGTGCAGGCTGTACCATAGCGTCAACACGAAGGGCGCCTGCGTCATGATGGCGAGGTAGATGATGGCGGGCAGCAGCAAGACCAGCCGGAAGGGCGGACGGCGTAGGCGCGATACCCGTGCCGGTCTTCCGACGGTCGTGGAGGGGATCGCCGCGCGTATGCTCATGATAGTACTACCCCCTATGCCTCGTGCATCTCGGCGTTGCGTCGGGGCGTATGGTTAGACGCCCCTACACGACGACAAAAGCGGCTGGAGGCTATCATCGACGATAGCCTCTAGCCGCGTCTCTGTCACTTCAGATATCCGGCCTGACGCATGGTGTGCTCTACCTCTGTCTGCGAGAGCTGCAGCGCCTGGCTCACCGAGGAACTGCCGGCGACCGCGGCGGACAAATTAGTCGTGACCTGCGTCCCGATCTGCTGGAACTCGGGGATGCCCACGAACTGCACGCCGACATACGGCACCTTATGCAGCGTGGAGTTAGTGGGGTCGGCCGTCTGCATCGAGTTGAGGATGATGTTCGCGTAGGGCGCGGCCTTCTTGTAGTTCGCGTTGTCGAACGTAGAGAGGCGCGTGCCGGGCGGGACGTTGCCCCAACCCTTGTAGTTGGCCACGAGCTTGATATAGGTTTTGCTGGTGGCCCAGGTCAGGAACTTGAACGCGGCGGCCTTGTTCTTGCTCGACGACTCCATCGCCAGCGACCACGCCCACAGCCAGTGCGAACCCTTGGACGTCACCGCTACCGGCGCGTAGGCGTAGCCGACGCTGCTGGCGACCTTGGACTGCTTGGGATCGCTGACCACGCCAGCGGCCGAGGTGGCGTCATACCACATCGAGACCTTGCCCTGCGCGAAGTCGGTCTCGCACTGCGTGAAGCTGGCGCTCGTGGCGCCGGGTTCACCGTACTTACGGAGCAAGTTGATGTAGAAGTTGATGGCGTTCTCGTCGGCCGCGCTGGTCAACTGGGGCTGCCAACTCATGTTGAACCACTCACCGCCGAACGCGTTAATGACGGTCGTGAGCGGCGCGCCCATCTCCCCCCAGCCGGGCAGGCCGCGCAGGCAGATGCCGTACTGATTCTTGGACGGGGCGTTGAGTTTGGCCGCGAACGTTTCGACCTGGCCCCAGGTGGGATGCGTCGGCATCGTAAGGTGGGCCTGGCTGAACAAGCTCTTGTTGTAGAACATCATCGAGCTCTCGCCATAGAACGGCAACGCGTACAAGCTGTTCTGGTACGAGAGGCCCTTCTTGACCTGTGTCAAGATGTCGCCCAAGTCATAGGCGCTCTTCGCCGATGCGCTCTGCTTGTTGAAATACGAGTCCAAATTGACGATCCACTTGTTCTTGGCCCAGATCGGCACCTCGTACGTGCCCACGGTCGCCAGATCGAACTGGCCTCCGCCGGTCGCGACGTCCGCCGTCACCTTCTGGCGCAGCGTATTCTCGGGCAGCGTTTCATACTTGACATTGATGCCGTATTGCTTCTCGAAGACGGGGGTAAGATGTTCCATGTCGATCATTTGCGGATTATCGACCGTGGCGATGGTAAGCGTGACGGCGGCGCGCGGCGCGGCCTGCGGCCGGGCGGCGTGGACGGGCGCGGCGACCGCGGTCACCGCCGCGATAGCCGGGACAGCGAACAAGAGTCGATGCGATCGTTTCATGCGCTTTGTTCCTCATTGATTCAGCGTGCGAAAACTTGAATGAGACCTATCTCGGCGCCACACCGTAGGCGGCGTGGAGCCGGCGCTATAGACCTATGGGCGCCTATACTTGTCGCGGCCGATAGAGGCCGCGTGGCGCTCGTGTCTCGGCTTACCCTAACCGTCGCACCTCCTCTCCCCCTTCCGTCCGCGTGTCGTCGACGTCCGCGATGTGCACGCGTAAGCCACGATCCTCGAGCGCGCGACGCGCATCGTCCGGCAGGCCGGCGTCGGTCACGACCTCGTGTACCACATCGAGTGACGCGACATGCATCATAGAGACGTGGCCCAGCTTGGTGTGATCGGCGACCAGGATGACGCGCCGCGCCGCCTCGATGAGGGCGCGCTTCGTGTCGGTCTCATAGAGACTGCTGCACGTCATGCCACCCTCGACGGTGAAGCCGGTCGCGGACAGAAAGAGCGTTTGCAGACACAACTCGCGCAGCATCGCCGTCACGGTCGCGCCGGCGAAAGCGCACGTATGCATATGCAGCAGCCCTCCCAAAGCCATCACCTCGACATGAGGCCGCGTAGACAATTCCACGATGGCGGCCAGGGAATGCGTGACCACCGTCAGTCGCTCGCTCGGATGTAGAGCGTGGGCGACGGCAAGTCCCGTCGTCCCCGCATCCAGGCCGACGACGTCGCCCTCGCGCGCCAGTTGGGCGGCGAGCGCGCCAATGGCGCGCTTCTCGGCTCCACGGATGTCCTGACGCTGCGCGAACATCTCCTCCAACGGCCGTCCGACGACACGCACGGCGCCACCGTGCGTGAGCCGCACCACCCCCTCCTCGGCGAGAAGGCGGAGGTCGCGGCGCACCGTCATCGCCGACACGTTGAGAGCCGCGGCAAGCTCCTTGACGGTCAGGAACGGCTTATGTTGGAACTGATCGATGAGTAGCAGACGGCGTTCGGCGCGGACGGGCAACCGTTCCATTAGATCGTCACCGCCCATCGTTACCATAAGAGGCCCCATTGTGTGGTACTATCTGATAATTTTCCAACAAAGCTGATCGCATAATAACACGACGCGGGTCCTTATGCAAGGGGAGCGCCAACGAGCGCTAACGACGGGTGTACACGCGCGGCGCTTACAACGGAGAGTGCTCTATGCCCGTCTCTATCGCGCGGGCCGGCCGTATGCCGGGACCCACACTATGACGTACAAAGCGGGGGGCAGCGTGTCGGCGTACAGCGGCCGGTAGGTCCGTTGTAGCGCAGCCATCAGTGGCGCGATGGCCGCGAGGCGCAGGTCGACCAGCACGACAGGGTAGCGCCGTGCGTCGATCCCGGCCACGACTTGCCGCACCCATGCCGTCGCCGCCCCATCACCGCGCGCGACGCGACGCGCCACGATGTAGGTGTCGGCGGCATCGCCGGGCAAGCGCGTCCCGGTCAGCAGCGCGTAGTAGGGCGGCGCGACGATGACCGCGCCCGGATGCGCCCGCTCCCGCGTCAGCGCGACGACACGCGCGACCTCGCCGCTGTTGCCCCACGCCAGCGCCGCGCGATCGGCTCCCACGATAGACACGACCGATAGGAGCAGCACGGCGGGGAGCGCGAGTGCGGCCGGCCTAGTTGTCCGGTGGCGCCACGCCCATAGCGCGCCGTGGGCGGCGAGCAGGGCCAGAGCGGGCTCGGCCAACTGAAAGACCGGCCCCGCCGTCCCCTCTTTGAGCGTCGCCAGCAGCACGGCCGCCGACCCCACGAGCAGCCACGAGGCATAGTCCGAGCGCGCTGACGCGGCGGGCGACAGGATGCGACGGTGGGCGTACCGGCCGATGGCCGCGCCCGCCAGCGCCACGAGCACGACCCCGCCCTCGGACGCGGCAACGTAGGCCACGGCGGCCACAAACCACGCGGGGTTGAACGGCGACCCATCCTGCCCCAGGAAGGCGTCGCGCGGGCCGTCCGGCCCCGCGTAAACGATGAGCGCGCCGCCCAGCAAGACGAGGCCGCCCAGTAGCCCTTGCAGATACGGCGCGAGCAAACGCCGGCGCCGCAGTATAAGGTAAACCAGCGTAACGGCGAGCAGCGGCACGTAGAGATCCTTGGTGAAAAGCGCCAACGCCGCGAGCAGCCCACTCGCGCGGGCCGTCCGGCGGGTGTCGTATGAGAGCGCCAGCGCCGCGAGCAGCGCGACAAGGGTCAGCGGCGGGTTGACGTCGAAGGAGCGGTCCCATACCAACCCGATCGGCAGGAGCGTATAGAGGAGCGCGGCCAGCGCGGCGGCCGGCTTACTGTCGAACAAGCGCCGGCTCAGTAGATAGACGAGCGCCGTGGCGAGAACGCGCATCGCCGCGCTCAATAGGCGGATGCCCTGTAGCGGCGCGCCAAGCTTGAAGGCGGCCGCGCCGAGCAGATAGACCACGGGCGGCTGCGTGCCCATAACATCGCGGTAGAGCGTGGCGCCCTGCGCCACGCGGCGCGCCGTGTACAGGTAGTAGCCGTCGCCGTTGTCGATATAGCTTGTCGCCCCGCGCGCGTACACCCACGCCGTCGCGCCAAGCATAGCCAGCGCCGCCCCGAGCAAAGCCCAGTGGGCGCAGGCGCCCGCAACGGCGCCTACGCGCCCACAGCGCATGTCGCGCATAGGCGCTGCCTTGATGTCAGCCGACAACATGAAACGCGCCATCACCCCCTGGGACCGCCGGCGAGACGCCGGCGGTCCCAGGGGGTACACTATGTGTACGAACATAACAACACCTACTTGGCGCCGTAATCTTGACAAAGCCCGTAGACGGAGCAGCCATAGGGCCCGTCAAGGAATAACTTGAACTCATGGGGCCACGATCGGTGCCCGGATCGGGCGCACAACTGTTCAAGTTATTGTGGAACAGGTCCATAGTCAATATGGTGTTACGATAGCGCCAAAAGGGCCAGGAGCCAATAGCCAAAACGGTTGATCAGCGCCCTGACATGACAACAAGCGATCTATCGCTTCGCCAGTTTGCGGAGGGGCAGGGCGCGTCCCGCGCACTACGGACCGGGCGACCATGGCCGGCCCAACGCCGCGAAGACGCGCCGCCGGAAGGGCGCGTCGGTGATCGGCCTGTACAGGCGCGGCAGCGCGATCGCCGGGTCCGCCGAGGGTGTGTCGCGCCAGTAGCGGAAGAAGCGCCGCTCGTGCGCGTCGAGTTCAGTCGTCTCGCCCGCGAGATAGGCGTCGAGCACGACGCGCTCGGCCCCGCAGAACGAGTACGCGCCAAAGGTGTTGGCGCCCCGGAACAGTATGGCGTCGTCGACGACCGCGTCGACCAACAACGTGCTGTGGATGTCGACGAAGAACACGTCGTAGTCGGCGCCAATGACCTTCGCGCGCGCGTCACCCTCGATCACGGTGATCTTGCGCATCTCGGGACGGCCCGCGAAGGCGCGCAGGAACCACGCGATCATGTCGGGGTCGCTCTCGTAGACGTCGACCGCCGAGACCGCGCGTTTGGCGGCGGCGCGCAGGGCATAGTAACCCAGACCAAGCCCGGCCGTCCCTACGCGGCCCCGTGCACGGTCGATGGGGACGGCCAGCGCCTGCACAATCATCCAGGTCAGGCTCATGCTCAACCGCCCCTCGACGTAGAGAACGGGGACCTCAGGCGTCTCCTGGCGCATGTTGATATTGAGGTAGTCGTCCAGGATCTCGCCCCCGGGACCGCCGAGACGCGCGCGGCGCACCGCGATCGTCCCGACGTCAGCCTCAGCGGGCGCCCCATAGAACCACAGCTCACGCATGAGGTAATCGCGTGTGAAGGGGTTTCTATTCACCCGTCTATATCCGACAGATGCGTCCTTTTGAGCGACGCGAGTTCCGCACGCAGGCTCTCCTCCAGCGCCTGCTTGCGCGCGGGCGGCAGGAAGCTGTGCCGCACGCCGTTGAGCAGGATCTCGTCGGCCGCGGCCACATCCAGGCCGAAGGGGTCGGCGAGCAGCGCGGCTTCGTCGTCGATCGTGGTGTTGAACAGGGGCGGATCGTCGGAGTTGATGGTGAGCGTAACGCCAGCCGCGTGCAGCCGCGGTAGGGGATGCGCGGCCACGCTGGGGTAGACGCCGAGCCGCACGTTGCTCGTCGGGCACACCTCCAGCGGAATGCCGTGCTCGACGAGGTAGGCCACAAGCGCGGGGTCCTCGATCGCACGCACGCCGTGTCCGATGCGCTCCGCGTCCAGCGCGCGCAACGCGCCCCACACGCTCTGCGGCCCCTTGGTCTCGCCCGCGTGTATGGTACTGTGCAGACCGGCCGCCCGTGCGCGCTCGAAGTACGGCGCGAAACGCTCGGACGGATAGCTGCCTTCGATGCCGGCCAGACCCAGCGCCACCACGCCGTCGCTCTGGCCCTCGATCGCCACGCCCAGTGTGTAGTCCGCGTAGGCGTGGTTGCGCTCCTCAGGGGACACATCGCGCACGATGTCGAAGACCCAGGCGAGATCCACGCCGAAATCCTGGCGCGCGCGTTGGCGGCCGCGCGTCAGGCCGCCAAAATAAGCCTCGTGCGGCACGCCGAAGCCGTGGTGCGTCCCCGGCGTGAACGTGACTTCGGCGTAGCGCACGTTCTGGCGCGCCATCTCGGCCCCGCATTCATAGGCGATCAACTCGTAGTCCTCGGCCGTCTTGAGACAACGGGTGATCGTGATGTAGATCTCGACGAAATGCGCGAAATCGCGGTAGGTGAACCAATCGCGCAGACCAGCCACGTCGCCGGCAGGCAGGGGCACGCCGTTGCGCGCGGCCAGGGTTAGCAGCGTGGCGGGCTGGATCGAGCCCTCCAGGTGGACATGCAGCTCCGCCTTGGGGGCCGCGCGCAGGTAACTCTCGAGAGACAAGTATTACTCCTTGATCCCCTCACCCCCACCCCATGGCTAACTGGCCCCCCGATCCCTAGCCGCGGGATCGCCGGTCCAGCGCACTCTCCCTGACGCGGGAGAGGGGGGCCATCCTACGTGTGATGTAGCGTCTCCCCTCGCCCCTTGAGGGAGAGGGGGTGGGGGTGAGGGGTAACATTACACTATCCACCCAATTCTACGATATAGACGCCACGTCCGACGCCTCAGCAGGGGCGACAGGATGCACCACAGTAGGGGCAGGCGTGCGATTGATCAGCGCGATGCCGGTCGCCACCGCTGCCAGGCCCAGTAGATCGCGCGGGCCGACCGGCTCGCCGAGCAGGAGCGCGGCCAGGCCCAGACCAAAGATAGGGGTCAGGAAGTAGTAGGCGCTGGCTACGCTGGCATCGCCGCGCTCCAGTAGCCAGAACCACAGCAGCGACGCGCCGATGCTGATGACCACGACAAGGTAGACAAACGACCAGGCCAGCGGCGCGTCGACGCGCACTCGCTGGGGGTGCTCGACGAGGATGGCCGGCAGCGCGAGGACGACGCCAGCCGCCGCGAGTTGTACGGCGTTGACGACGAGTGGATGCTCACGCGGCGGCCGCCACTTGTATAGCAAGGTCGCGCCGACGAGGCAGACGACACCCGCACTCGCCAGCGCGATGCCGGCGGGCGTGTCGGCGCCGCCACGCACGTCGAGTCGCGCGCCCACCACGAAGATGACCCCGCCGAAGCCGAGCGCCAGCCCCAGTAGCCGCCAGCGCGTCAGGCGCTCACCGAGCAGGCGCGGGGCCACCAGCGTCAGCAACAAAGGGTTGGTCGCCGCGATGATCGTAGCCATGCCGGCCGAGAGGTGGCGCAACGCCTCGTACGACAAGCCCAGGTAGAGACCGGAGTTGAGCAACCCGAAGATAGCGAGCCGCGCCCAGGCGCGGCGGCTACGCGGCGGGGACAGCCCACGCGCCCGCGCCAACAGCGCCAGCAGCGCCGCCGCGACGAGGAAGCGGGCCGCCAGCAGCGTCAGCGGCGGACTGTGCGTCACCCCTACTTTCGTGGCGATGAAGGCCGAACTCCACAGCAGGATATAGAGGAGCGCTACGCCCGTCACCACCGCGCCGCACCCGTTGCGCGCAGGCGCTACGGCTCGCCTCATGCCCATGTGTTCTCCCTTCCGTCCCAAGGCTCGTAAAAAGTCTGGGAGCGCGGGCGTCTCGCCCGTCCCGGCATCTGCCCCCCGAACGCCGGGACGGGCGAGACGCCCGCGCTCCCAGGCATGTTCGCAGTATCGCCGATTCGGCGGCGTGTTGTTCTATCATGCTCTAAGGAATATAGGGGAACGCAGCGCCACGCGTGTACACTATGAACGTCACACCCGGCATGTGAGACATAGCAGTAGGGATAATATATCGCCGTGGACAATCAACGAAGCGTAGAACAGTATCGCCCCCTCCTCCTCTCGCTGGCCTATCGCCTGATCGGCAGCGCGAGTGAGTCTGAGGACCTCGTACAAGAAACGTATGTAGAGTACCTGCTTGAGGCGTCCGAGGCCCCCGACGAAACGCGTCCGACAAGCGCCTGTCTAAGCGCGATCCTGACGCGCCTGTGCCTCGACTACCTGGCGTCGGAGCAGGTCCAGCAGCAACACTACGAAGGTCCCTGGTTGCCCGAGCCGGTGCTGACGGAGGGCGACGCGCTGCCGCCACTGGACACCCCCGCGCAACGCGCATCGATCTCGCTGCCCTCTCTCGTGTTGCTTGATACGCTGGAGCCGGAGGAATGCGCGGCCTACCTGCTGCGCGACGTGTTCGGGTACGGCGACGGCGACGCCGCGCGTATGCTCGACAGCGACGTCACGGACTATCGCCAAATCTACGAGCGCGCCGTCGCCCGCATCGACGCGGGCCGGCCACATTTCGAGTATGCGCCAGAGGCGCAACGCCGTGTCATCGAACGCGTGGTCCTGGCCACGCACGGCGACGACCTCGACGACCTGAAAGAGTTGCTGGCGCCCGAGGTGACGGCCTGGACCGACGGCGGTGGGCAAGTGGCGGCCGCGTCGCGCCCGGTCAAAGGCCGCGACGCCGTGGCCCGCTACCTGTCCGGCTTCATGCGCAAAGCGGCCACGACCCTCACCACGACCTACGCCGAGGTCAACAGCGCCCCCGCCCTAGTCTCCAGCCACGAGGGGGCGCCGGCGCACGTCGTCGCCTTCGACGTGGCGGACGACACGGTACGCGGCGTCTATCTGCTGCTCAACCCCGACAAGCTGGCCTTCATCGAGCGCCAGCTACGCGAGGCGCGCTAAACTAAAGGTCACCTTGCCCTCGGAGCCACTTGATGGTAGCGTTTAAGGTGAACGCGGAGAGCAGCGAACGGGCGAGGAGAGACGGCGATGATGATGCGGGACCAGGGGCAGGAGAGGGAGACGGATTTTGCCGGCGCCGTGCGCGCGGCGGTGGAGCAGATGCGCGAGGTTAGCGGCGCCGATATCGTGGCGCTCTACCCGTATGACGAGGACACCGATACCTTTTACGCGCCCGTCGCCATTGGACTTGCCGACAATGACCTCGTGCGCGCCCTCCCCGATCTCGCCGACCAACTGCGCCGCTTCCGCGCCGATCAGGCGGAGGGTAAGGTCCCTGACGACCTGCAGCCATCCCAGTACGGCTCCAGCGCCTGGCTCGTGGCGACCCACCGCCCCCTCGTCACCGCCGATGCGATCCGCGACGCCGACTCCTCGTTCGTGCGCCGCAACAAGATCTATGCCATCGTCGGACTGCCGCTCCTCGCCGGCGGCCGCGTCATCGGGCTGCTCTACCTCAATTATGTCGACCATGACGACGCCGATGGACACGGCCGTATCGACGTCACCGAGGCGGCGCATGTCGCGCGGGTCGAAGAGGCGGCCTCGGAAGCCGCGCTCGCTATCGACGCGGCGCGCCGCGCCGAGGAGTCGGCCATTCTGCAAGCCCTCTCCGGTCTCGTCGGGCACTTCTCGGCCCTGCCGCTCACGGTGAATGACGAGGGCGGGGTGACGCTGCGCCTGGAGGCGGCGCTGCACCGCGTGCTGCTGGCGGCCGGCCTCGACGCCGCCGCCCTCTACGATAGCGACTCCGGCGACGCCACGCTCACCCTCGTCGCCACCTATGGTTGCCCTACGCTCGCACAGGCGGTCCGCGCGATCCCCGACCTGGACGCCGAGGCGATCGTGGCCGACGACGCTATCGCGGACGCCCTCGCCGCCGACGACCTGCACCCGCTGATCGCGCTGACCCCGCGCGGGCAGGGCCACCAGGGCGTCCTGCTGCTGGCCGACGGCGATCCCCTGGCGCTACAACGCGGCATTCCTACGCGCTACACACTGTTGCAGACCGCAGCCGACCTGCTGGGGACGGCCCTGGATAAAGGCCACCTCGTGGAGCAACTGGACGAGTCGAACCGTACGCTGGGCGCCGTGACGCGCCTCTCCAATCGCCTGCTGCAGCCCGGCGCCACGCAGGAAAAGGCCATGAGTACCGCCGTCGCGTCGTTGACCGACCCCAACCTACCCCAGCTCAACTTCGAGTTCGCGGCCGTCTACCAGCTCGAGCCGATGCCAGAGGGAGGGCTGCAAGTCGCGGCCTGCGCCGGCGCCACGACCTCCTCGAACATCGACGCCACACCCGATGCGACGGGGAACGGCGCGGGCGCGCGACGCGTGCCGCGCTGGGTCCAGACGACCCGGCGCGCCCTCGATCCGCACGACGTGGTGTCCTACGTGGCGACGCGCCGCCGCGCTGTCGTCGTGGCCGCGCGCAACGCGCCCGACGACGATCTATTTGTGAACGGCTACCCCGAGGACCGCCTGGAACGCCTGCAGATCGCCCTGTTGCACCGCGATGGATCGAGCGACGGGGCCGTCCGCGCGGCGCGCCTGCGCGGGCACGCTGACCGCGCGCCCACGCGTACCGCCGACGCCGAGGACACGGGCGCGGCCTACCGCGTCACCGACGAGTTCACACTTGACGCCGACCTCTTCGCCGGCTACGACCACGCCTCGCTCGTGCGCGTGTTTGTGCCCTTCGGCTCAGACGCCGCCGGTGAGCGCGCGGCCGGCGTGCTCGAAGCAGGGTTCCACATCTCGCACCAGAACCGCCTCGAACGCGTGGAGATCGAGGCGTTGCGCGCCAGCGCCGCGACTGTCGCCGCGGCTCTGGAGAACGCCCGCCTCTACGAGGAGGCGACCAAGCGCGCCCGCCAATTGGAGATCGTCAGCGAGGTGAGCCGGGCCATCGCCGTGTCGATCGATCTCGAGCAGACGCTCGGCCTCGTCGCGCGCAACATGGCGCGCGCCGTGGACGCCTCGGTCTGCCTCATCGCCCTCTTAGAAGAGGACGGTTCGGCCTGGTACGGCGCGGCCGCCTCCGACTCCGAGGATGTCTGGCGGCAGCGCCGCGTGGAGCATCCCGAGAAGTCGATCGTCTTCGAAGTAGCCGAGCGCAAACGCTCCATGGTCGTGGAAGACGCGCTTGACCATGAACTCGTGTCCGCGCATTTCGCGCGGGTCCTGGGCATCCGCTCTTTGCTGGTGCTGCCCTTGGTCGCCGGCGAGGGCGACGCCATCGGCGCGGTGCTGCTGGGCCAGCGTGATCGGCAGCGGCTCTTTACCGCCGAGGAGGTCGACCGCACGTCCGGGCTGGTCGGTCAGGCCGCCGCCGCGATCTACAACGCACGCATCCACGCCCTCGAAGAGGAGGAGCAGCACATCCAGAAGGATGTCGTGCTCGTCGGCTTTGGTCAGTGGGGCCAGAAGGCCTACCAACACCTGCTGCTGCTCAAAAACTTTTTCAACTTCCGCACCCATATCGTGGAGCACGACCGGCCGGGCCGACGCGAGAAGCTGGATCAGGCGGTGCAAGGCGTGCTCGCCAACGGCGACCTGTTTTACTGGGATACCCCAGCGGCGCCCGCGCTCGACGCGCTAACGCTGGAGTTGGAGCCCAGCTGCTACGTCATCACCTACATCGCCACCCCGGCCGAGACGCACCTGCCCGTGCTCAAGAGCTACTACCCACTCTCCAACGTCGTACTGATCGAGAAGCCGCTGGGCGCGCCGCCCGACGAGTACCGCGCCTTCCTCGACCGCACCGACGGCTCGGTGCAGATCGTGGCCGCCGACCACTACTGGTTCAAGACGGAGGTGCGCCTGCTGCAACTGCTGCTGACCGAGGAGCGCAACCTGCGCTCTTTCCTGGAGGACATCGAGGAGGTCGAGATCGAGATCCTGGAGGAGCAACCGCCGACCGGCTCGGGCGCGCAGATTGGCATGATCGCCGACCTGATTCCGCACGCCTTCGCCATCCTCTCGCTCTTGACACCGCTCGACCGGCTCACACTGGCCGCGCACCGCCCACTGCAGGTGGCGCGCTACCAACCGCTGCACTCCGACCACGAGACGTACGCGCGCCTCGTCGGGACCTTCGAACACCGCGGACGGCAGGTACGCGTGACCATCGACGTGGGCAAAGGTGTGGTCAACGCCAAGTCGATCAAGCTCAGCGGTGAGCGCCGCATGGGCGGACGCCGCCCCTTCTACAAGTTCGACTTCACCAAGGGCGAGGCCATCGATGGGACACAGAGCGCCCTGCGCGCGGCCACGCGCCCGATCCGCCAGCCCGGCGTGCCGGACAACGCGCACCTCTCCATGCTGCGCCACGTCATCGAGAAGAAACACCCCGCCGTGGGCATCCTCTCTATCCGCGAGGCGTTGCGCGCCAACGCGCGCATCCAGCAACTCGAACACACGGCCGCCGACCTCATCGCATCCGGGCAGTGGACGCCCTACGAGCAGGGTCAGCGCCCGCCCTTCCCCGACGAAGACCCCGTGCAAATAGCCGAGTCGCGCGCCGCGCGCGAGGAGGCGCGGGTCGGACGGTGACGAGTCGGAAGTCGGAAGTCGTTAGAACACAGTGAATAGCGCTGCCGTGGTCCGCACTCGGCTTGCAAGGTAGGCCGTCCGACTTTCGACTTTCGACTTCCGACTTCGTAGATGCCCCATTTGGAGATTGTAAGCATGGTATCAGCGCAGCCCGACCACTGGTGGCAAACCGGGGTCATCTATCAGATCTACCCGCGCAGTTTCATGGACAGCAACGGCGACGGCGTGGGCGACCTCGCCGGCGTCACCCAGAAGCTCAACTACCTGACGTGGCTTGGCGTCGACGCGGTGTGGCTCTCGCCGATCTACCCGTCGCCGATGGCCGACTTTGGCTACGACGTGGCCGATTACACCGGCGTCCACCCCCTCTTCGGGACACTGGCCGATTTCGACCGCCTGCTGGCCGAGGCGCACGGCCGCGGCCTCAAGCTCATCCTCGACTTTGTGCCCAACCACACGTCCGACGAGCATCCCTGGTTCGTGGCGTCGCGCTCCAGCCGCGACAACCCCAAACGCGACTGGTATATCTGGCGTGACCCCGCGCTGGACGGCGGTCCGCCCAACAACTGGCTGGGCATGTTCGGCGGCGACGCCTGGGTCTACGACGAGACGACGGAACAATACTACCTGCACCTTTTCGATAAGAAGCAACCCGACCTCAATTGGCGCAACCCGGAGGTCCGCGCGGCCATGTACGACGCGCTGCGCTTCTGGCTCGACCGCGGCGTCGATGGCTTCCGCGTCGACGTGATCTGGCTCATGGTCAAGGACGCGCTCTTCCGCGACAACCCCGCTAACCCCGACTGGCGTCCCGGCGACTCGCCGGGGAACCGCCAGATCAAACTGTACGTCGAAGACCGGCCGGAGGTACACGAGGTCGTCCGCGAGATGCGCGCGACGCTCGACAGCTACGGCCTGGGCGAACGCGTGCTGATTGGCGAGATCTACCTGCCGCTGCCCCGCCTGATGACCTACTATGGCGCGGACGGCCGCCTCGACGAGTGCCACTTGCCCTTCAACTTCAGCTTGCTGGAAATGCCCTGGGATGCGCGCGCTGTGCGGCAGACGATTGAGGAGTACGAGGCGGAACTGCCTCATGGAGCATGGCCCAATTGGGTGCTCGGCAACCACGACAAGACCCGCATCGCCAGCCGCGTTGGCCCGGCCCAGGCGCGCGTCGCGCAGATGCTGCTACTGACCCTGCGCGGGACGCCCACCTGCTACTACGGCGACGAGTTGGGTGTGCGCGACGTCCCGATCCCGCACGAGTTGGCCCACGACCCGCAGGAGAGGCTCTCGCCCGGTCAAGGCCGCGACCCCGAGCGCACACCGATGCAGTGGGATGCAAGCCCTCATGCCGGCTTCTCGACCGCACAGCCGTGGCTGCCCGTGGCCGCTGACTATCGCGACGTCAACGTCGCCGCCGAGCGGGACGATCCCCATGCGATGCTCACGCTGGTCCGTCGCCTGCTGGAGTTGCGCCGCGCCACCCCCGCGCTAACGGTCGGGACGGTGCGTACGCTCGACACCGGGCAGCCCGACACGCTCGCCTACGTGCGCGAGGCGGACGGCCGGCGCGTGCTCGTCGTGCTCAACTTCGGCGCGACGCCGTACACGCTCGACCTCGGCCACGTCGCCGCGTCCGGTACGGTACTCGTCGCGACCGGCCTCGACCGCGCGGGCGCCGTCGACCTGGCGCGCCTATCGCTAGAGGCGAATGAAGGACTGGTTATCCAAACGACATAGCAATCAAGCCCGATTGCGCCAGACGACAAACGCGCCTACGAGGAGCACAGCCAGGAAGAACACGACGATCAGGCCGAGGCTCGGGCCTGCGGCAGGACCACTATAGTTCATAGCAACCTCACTTCAGTGAACATCGAGTGTCCGAATACCCCGCCCATCACGCGAAAACGTCACGCTCACAATATCACACAGGGCCTGGGGCAGCAACTAGGCTAGGCGGTGTACGTTCGTACGTTTGGCAGGAGCCGATGCCACTCGGCACTCAGCGCCGTAGCGGTCGCGCAGGCCGCCACCAAACCGACGACCTTTGGCTGGCTACCCGCTTAGCGACCACTCGACCGTGACTATCCGTGATATACAATACGGACATGGAATGTACCAACACCAACAGAGTATGGAGGGGAGAGGCATGGACACGACCGCACACAATGAGTACCTTCCCCACGAGGAAGACCGCAACCGCGAACCAGCGCGCCAACTCGCGCCGCGCATTGAGAGCAGCCCCCATCGGGTCGGAGGTAAGCCAGTCATTGCAGGCACGCGCATGAGCGTCGAGCTTCTTCTCGAAGAGCTTGCGAGCGGCTACGCCTTTGATGACCTTCTGCACTCTCATCCGTTCCTGACGCTTGACGATGTCTATGCCGCGCTTGCCTATGCCGCTCAACGCACAAGCGTCCCAGACAACGACAAAGAGCGCGCCAGTAGACGCGCAAAAGTCGCGCGCATCCGTGAGGCGGCAACGCGCTGTCCCTGACGGGGCGGGATAACGAAAGCTGTTACAACTCGCGATCACGCACCTATCTTGATGTGAATTAAGTGAGTTTGACAAAGGGGATGACCATGGCTACTGAACGGGCGCCGCAGTCCAACAGCACGCAAGACGAGGACACCTACTACGATTCACCTGAGTTCCGGGCGCGCCTGGCGCGCGCCGATGCCGATGTCGCGGCTGGCCGCGCTTATCGGCTTGGCCCCGAGGATTTAGAAGAATATATCAACCTGTCGCGGGAGGATCGCTCCCGCTTGCATGAATCGCGCGCGGCCCTTGACGTATGGCTTGCCGCCCACGCGGCTACATACCCCCCCGGCCGCACACAGTAAGTCCTGCCAACGACGATCGGTTGTAGGGGCGTATTGCATACGCCCAGCCGTTGCCGCACACCCAATCTAACGCGAGGCGCGACGGTTGCCGCGAACCGTACGCCCGCGATCGCTGGGCGTATGCAATACGCCCCTACGCCCATCTCCGCACGACACATCGTAATCAGACAGGACCGTGTGGCTATACGCCCGGTGGTCGAACGTGAGTGGCACACATGATGGCCTCGACCGTCTGCCGACTAGAAGCCGGCGCCGCAGCTTCGACAAAATCCCCTTCGGGAAGGCAGTTCCAGGCTTACTCAGCCTCGTACGCCAGGCGCGCGAGTTCGAGCGCGCCCATGACGCCGGAGCGGCCGCCAAGGCCGGGCGGGACGATGTAGTCCGCCATGCCGTCCATGAGTTCCGGCCGCGCGATGTAGCCGTTGTTCAGGCGGACAAGCTGCCGCCGCACCCGGTCGAGCAAGCCCGGCGCGCTGGCGACGCCACCGCCCACGATGATGCGTTGCGGTGACAGGGTCTCGACGATGGAGAGCAGTCCCGCGGCGAGGTATTGCGCCTCTAGCTCCCACACTGGGTCGTCGGGACCGACCTCCTGCGCCGGACGCCCCAGGCGCGCCCGCAATGCCGGTCCGCTGGCGACGCCCTCAAGGCAACGGCCGTGGTAGGGGCAAACGCCGGCGAACGTGTCGCCGTCGAACGCGGGGAGGAGCAGGTGGCCCATCTCCGGGTGCATCAAGCCGTGCAACAACCGGCCGTTGACGAGCCCGCCGCCGCCGATCCCGGTACCCACGGTGATGTAGTAGAGCGGGTCGGCGTCACGGCCCTCGCCCCAGCGGCGCTCGCCCAGGGCGGCGCCGTTCGTGTCGGTATCCCAGCCGACCGGTACGCCGAGTCTCTCGCGCAGTAACCCGGCCACGTCGGTGTGCGCCCAGCCCAGCTTGGGCGTCGTCGTGATATAGCCGTAGGTCGGCGACGTCGGGTCGGGGTCGATGGGGCCGAACGAGGACACGCCGATGGCGGCCAGGCGCGCGCCCTCGCGCGGGCGCGCGAAGAACTCCACGACCTGGTCCAACGTTTCCACGGGCGTCGTCGTGGGGAACTGCGTCTCGTCCACGATATCGTCGGGCCCTGTGCCAATCAAGAGGACAAACTTGGTGCCACCGCCCTCGACACCGCCAAATACCTGTCTCATAAGCTTTCCCTATCACCGGATGACCGAACCTGCGACTGCGGTCCATGGCAGCATACACCGACTGCGGTCGGATGAGGATGACATCAGAGCGCGCCGGTTCGGCGCCTATACGTGCAACGCTGTGCGCCGCAGCGCCCGTGCGCTGCCATGCGACCGCAGTCGCAAGCTCCTTAGGCTCCTCGGCGTATTGTACGATGCCACGGGCCGGGGCGCAAAGCGTCTACGTGGTAAAATTATGAAAGTACCCCGCGCCTACGATAACTATAACCGTATAGCGCCACAACTAACACTAATAATAAGGATAAGCCACCCATGGCCTGGTTGAGTAAACTATTCGGCGACGCGAACGAGAAGGAACTGCGCAAGCTGCAACCCACCGTCGACCGGATCAACGAGTTGGAACCCGATTTCGAGGCTCTCAGCGACGACGCATTACGCGATAAGACGACCGAGTTCCGGGGACGCTTCCTCGCCGGCGAGAGCCTCGATGACCTCCTGCCCGAAGCTTACGCTGCCGTCCGCGAGGCGTCCAAGCGTACCCTCGGCCAGCGGCACTTCGACGTGCAGCTGATGGGCGGCGTCGCGCTGCATCAGGGTAAGATCGCCGAGATGAAGACCGGCGAGGGCAAGACGCTCGTCGCCACCCTGCCCTCCTACCTCAACGCGATCCCCGGCAAGGGCGTCCATCTCGTCACCGTCAACGACTACCTTGCCAAGCGCGACGCCGGCTGGAACGGCCGCATCTTCAACGCGCTCGGCATGACCACGGCGGCTATCGTCGGCGGCGATGTCGTCGGCGGCGCCTCCTTCCTCTACGACAGCGGCTTCATGGACGAGCGCGTGACCGACGCGCGTCTGGAGCACCTGCGCGCGATCGACCGCCACACCGCCTACGCGGCCGACATCACCTACGGCACCAACAATGAGTTTGGCTTCGACTATCTGCGCGATAACCTCGCCACCGACCTGTCACACTGCGTGCAGAAGACGCTCAACTACGCCATCGTCGACGAGGTCGACAACATCCTCATCGACGAGGCGCGCACCCCGCTCATTATCTCGGGGGCGGCCGAGGAATCGCCCGAGATGTACTACCGCTTCGCCAAGGTCGTGCGCGTGCTCAAGGAGGAAGAGGACTACGCGGTCGACGAAAAAATGCGCGCCATCTCACTCACCGACGACGGCATCCACAAGATCGAGCGGCTGCTCGGCGTCGAGAATATGTACGCCGAGGGCAACTTCCTACTGGCGCACCACCTCGAGCAGGCCGCCAAGGCGCAGGTGCTCTTCAAGCGCGACAAAGACTACATCGTCGAGGACGGCCAGGTCGTCATCATCGACGAGTTCACCGGGCGCAAGATGGTCGGCCGCCGCTTCAGCGAAGGACTGCACCAGGCGCTGGAGGCCAAAGAAGGCGTCAAAATCGAGCGCGAGAACGTCACCCAGGCCACCATCACCTTCCAGAACTACTTCCGCCTCTACAAAAAGCTCTCCGGCATGACCGGCACGGCCGAGACCGAGGCGGAGGAGATGCACAAGATCTACAAGCTCGACGTCGTGGTCGTCCCCACCAACAAGGACATGATCCGCGACGACGAGGGCGACCTCGTCTACCTGAGCGAGGACGCCAAGTTCCGCGCCGTGGTCGAAGAGGTCAAGGAACTGCACGAGATCGGGCAGCCGGTGCTCGTGGGCACGATCTCTATCGAGAAGAGTGAGGAGTTCTCGAGGATGCTGACGCGCGACGGGGTCCCCCACGAGGTCTTGAACGCCAAGAACCACGAGCGCGAGGCGCACATCGTCGAGAAGGCGGGCCAACGGGGCGCCGTGACGATATCGACCAACATGGCCGGCCGCGGCACCGACATCAAACTCGGCGAGGGCGTGATTGACCTCGGCGGCCTGCGCGTGATCGGGACCGAGCGGCACGAGTCGCGCCGCATCGACAACCAGCTGCGCGGCCGTTCCGGGCGTCAGGGCGACCCCGGCTCGTCGCGCTTCTACGTCTCGCTCGACGACGACCTGATGCGCCGCGTCGGCTCCGACCGTGTCAAGGGTATGCTCGACCGCCTGGGCATGGGCGAGGACGAGGCCATCGAGAACCGCATGGTCTCGCGCTCGATCGAGGGCGCGCAGACCAAGGTGGAGGGCTGGAACTTCGACGTGCGCAAGCACGTCGTGGAGTATGACGACGTCATCAACAGCCAGCGTACCGTCATCTACGCCGACCGCCGCCGCGTGCTCGAAGGCCAGGATGTGCACGACGTGATCATGGAAATGGTCGACGGCGAGGTTGACCTGCTCTGCCAGCAGTTCCTCACCGGCGAGCACGGCGAGCAGTGGGACCTGGACGGCTTGCTGCACGCCCTCGCCGCCATCTTCCCCGTCGAGGACGTCGACGTCGACGCCCTGCGCGCCCTCGCGCGCGACGAGGTGATCGAGGCGATCAGGGACGAGGCCCACGGCGTCTACGAAACCAAGGAGGAGGAGTTCGGCCTTGTGCCGGAAGGCGCGCCAAACGCCGGGATGCCGGTCATGCGTGATGTCGAGCGCCAGGTCATGCTGATGGTGATCGACAACTCCTGGGTCCACCACATCGACGCCATCGACGAGTTGCGCGAGGGCGCCTGGCTCTCCGGCATTGCCCAGCGCGACCCGCTGGTCGAGTTCCGGCAGCGCGCCTTCGAGATGTTCAGCCAATTGCAGGCAACGATCCAGCACGATATCGTACGCTTCATCTACGGCGTACAGATCGAACAGCAAGGTCCCGGCCCCGCACAGCAGCAGGGTCCCGCCTCCATCGCGCCGCCCATGCGCGCGACGCCTGTGCTCGACACCGCGCCAGCCGAGTCGCCGGCGCTGGCGGCAGCCCCCGCCGGCATTGGTGAGGCGATCGCCAGCGGGCCAGCCGAACTGCCGGCGCCGACGCAGGCGCCGATTCAGGAGAGTCACCCCCTGGGTGACCGGGAGGCCGTCGCGGCGGGCGCGACTGGCCGCGCTATGGGAGCAAGCGCGGCAGGCGCGGGTGTGCTGCCCACGGCGCACGCCGGACCGCTCGGCCCTCAGAAAACCGCTACACTGCCCCCGCCGGCCAAGATACCCGGCCGCAACGACCCCTGCTACTGTGGCAGCGGGCTCAAATACAAGAAGTGCCACGGGAAATAAATAGAAGGAGCCTGCGACTGCGGTCGCATGGCAAACAAGCGCCGACTGCGGTCGGGTGTTACTGACACCGCAGTGTCCGTGGTGTGCCATGCGACCGCAGTCGCAGGCTTGTTAGAGGAGTGATAGATGGACGACACGCAAGCCGAGTTGGCGCGCCTGCGCGAGGGCGTGGAACAGTTGCAGGTGCGACTTTGACGTCGCTACAAAACGGCGTGAGATCGCGACACTAGAAGAGCAGACCAGCATCCCCGACCTGTGGGATGATCCCACGCACGCCTCCGGCCTGCTACAGCGCATGAATGGACTGCGCGAGGCTATCCGCATCCCTGAAGAGATCCTGACGGCCATCGGCGATCTACAAGACCTCTACGAGCTTGCCCTGGCCGAGGATGATGCAGTGGTGCAGGCCGAGGTGGTGGCCGACGTGGCGCAACTGACGCGGCGCGTCGAAAAGCTGGAGAGCGAGGCCATGCTCGACGGTCCCTACGACGACCACGGCGCTGTCCTGGCCATCCACGCGCGCGAGGGCGGGACCGACGCGCAGGACTGGACGGAGATGGTGCTGCGTATGTACCTGCGCTGGGCCGAGCGCCGTGGCTACAAGACCGACGTGCTCGACAGCACGCCCGGCGAAGAGGCCGGCTTGAAGAGCGTCACGGTCGAGATCAGCGGGCGCAACGCCTTCGGCTACCTGCGCGGGGAACGCGGGCAGCACCGCCTGGTGCGCCTCTCGCCGTTCGACGCCGCGCACCGGCGTCAGACCTCGTTCGCACTGGTGGAAGTGCTGCCGGCCATCGAATCGAGCGCGCCCGAGGTCACCATCGATCCCAACGACATCGAGATCGACATGTACCGCTCTGGCGGCGCCGGCGGCCAGAACGTCAACAAAGTCAGCACGGCCATCCGCATCACGCACCTACCCACGGGCATCGTCGTGACCTGTCAGAACGAGCGCTCACAGCTACAGAACCGTGAAACGGCCATGCGCATCCTACAGGCGCGGCTGCTGGAGCGCGAGGAAGAGGCGCGCGTGCGTGAGCAAGCCGCGCTCAAGGGCGAGCACGTCAGCGCGGGCTGGGGCAGCCAGATCAGGAACTACGTGCTGCACCCCTACAACCTCGTCAAAGACCTGCGCACGGGCTATGAGACCGGTAACACTGGGGCCGTGCTCGACGGCGACCTCGACCCCTTCATGGAGGCGTACCTGCGCCAGGCGCCGGTCCCGGTGGGCTAAATGCTATATCACGTCAGCGAAAATCCCAATATCGAATGCTTCGAGCCGCGCTTGCCACCGCGCTCCGGTGTTGGTCCTGTTGAGCCGGTTGTGTGGGCGATCGACGAGGAGCATGTGCACAACTACCTGCTCCCGCGTGACTGTCCGCGCGTCACCTTTTATGCCCTGCCAATCAGCGCGCCAGCCGACGTCGAGCGTCTACTGACGGGGACATCGGCGCGCTTCGTCGTAGCTATCGAAGCGCGCTGGTTGCCGGTCGTGCAGCGGACGCAGCTGTACCAGTACGACCTGCCGCCGGATACCTTCGAGGTGCATGACGCGGACGCGGGCTACTTCGTCTCTCGCGAGGCGGTGTCGCCGCGGGGCGTGACGCCGATCACAGACGTGCTGACGGAATTGACTCGCCGCGATGTTGAACTGCGGGTGACGCCGTCACTGTGGCCCTTGCACGACGCGGTAGTCGCGTCGACGCTACAGTTCTCCATCATCCGGATGCGTAATGCTACGCCACAGCCCTGAGTGCGGCCAGCGCTACGAACCGACCCAAGTGGCAGAACTATTTTTCATTTGGCGCTAGCCCTGTGAGTGCTCGCTCTCCCGAAGTTGCAACGTTGCCTCGATTAGGGGGATCTGCTGTTGGTCTTTGGGCCGGCCTGTCGCACGCTTACTCACGAGAAGCGCCGGTAGGTCAAGTACAGGAACAGCTACGCCGAATACTTCTAGCGGTGTTGCTGCCGCGCGTACCTGTACATAGTTTCCGACACCCGGTATGGTCGTTAGCAGATCTACGTCCCCGATATCGGTTTGTAGCGTCACATTAGGGCTATCCCGCAGCGTCCGCTCGTCCCATTGGAACGGTAGCGCGCGTGCCTCCTCTGATGTGAGGCGGCCTACCCGCAGGCAAGGATGCAAGGGCGCGAGAGCTTGCACAAGCCTTCGTCGATTATCAGGGGATGCATCGTAACATAGATCGGCGTCATTCGTGACATAAGGCACTCCCTGCACGACCGCGGCCAGTCCGCCAATGACGACAACATCGGCTTGCGCGTCCGTGAGCGCTCGAAACAATACTTCTAAATTCGTCATGGCCGGCTACACGTCGCTATCAGTATCGACTGTCATCTGTTGTGCATGCCGTACTTGATCTTCGTACTGTCGCCGCCATGCTTGCTGCATTTGCTTGATAGAATCCGACAAATCTTGTAGGTGCAAGAGGCGCTGCGTAGGTGTTCTCGCCAGGGCCGTGCGAACCAGGCTTAGATCGACACCCCACTCTTCCAACTCATGTAGACGCGCCGCGCGCTGTTCCGATGTAAGAGGTTCGGGCGCGTCCGGTTCTGAGTTATGCTGTATCACAATAATCCGCCCTACCAACTGGGTGTCCGAACTGACGCCTTCTATATCAGTATAGTGCCGCCGATACACTGAGCGCCGTACACTTTGCCGCTACGGGTGACGGCTGGCCCAGCGTCGCATGGCTTCCCACCGGGCGAAGGCGAGGCACGCCAGCCGCAGGCTCCGCTCCTCAATCTCAGCGACGGTTGTCTTGGGCGAGAAGACCATCGACCAGCCGCCGTTCTCCAACCGCGGGACACGCGCGCACAAGTCGCCGGTCGGGACGGTCCAGACGCCGCCGAACGCGACGGCGCGTTCGACGACGGCTACAATCGTTTCGCCCTCCCGCGCGTCATGGCAGGCGCGAGCGATGGCCCACGCTTTATCGTGGAACATCTCAGCGGCGTCAATGGTCCGCTTAGGCCGCTCCGACGCCTCTTTCGTTAACACGAAGCCCATCGTTTCATCCAATTCCGCATATGCGCCTATTTGAAGCGATCCAGATCGGCATCGACCATTAGCTTGATCAAGTCCTCGAAGCTAGTCTTGGGCGTGCGCCCTTTAACAGTATGAAAGATTGCTCCATTGAGGAGTCATCTCTGGACAACGAGATGAGGACTACGCAGCAGGCGTCGAGGGGCGGCACCCGTCGAGGTCTGAAGCCTGCGGACAAAAG
>JAABUV010001672.1_pt1 | contig 31745 bp, 25 predicted proteins | sample 5559971 | NCBI WGS metagenome assembly JAABUV01 (sample SAMN10711881, study PRJNA513362) | rock metagenome | isolation source: Antarctica rocks | place: Antarctica: Victoria Land, Knobhead nord | collected 2015-12-19
GATTCTAGAAGCTAACAGAATCAACGAGAATTGTATTCTACTTCGTGAAGTCGTATTAAAAGATGAAGCTCAATACGAAGATACTAAATTAAGGAATTGTCGAGTTCAGAACGAAATACTATATCGAAGTGATCTTCTATGAATTTTCTTCGATGAGTATCTTCAAATGAAGCTAATTCGAGAAGTTTACGATCAATCTTCTATTGATCATTTCGAAATTCTCAGAACGATGAAGATCATAAAAAGATACTACTATTGATCTTCAATGCGAAAGACAATAGATCAATATATTCGAAACTGCTACATTTGTCAGCGATCAAAGACTTCTCGAGATAAATTCAATGAACTACTACATTCTTGTTATGGGTTATACCCATTGGTCGGTTGGTTGGTTGGTTGGTTGGTCAATCGGTTGGTTGGTTGGTCAATCCTCTGGTTGGTTGGTCAATCCTCTGGCTTGTTGAGGAAGGCAAGGGGGCAAGGGGGTAATGGGGCTCCTATATAGAGAAGCTGGGTATCGCAGTAGGTTTGCTCTGCAAGTTAACCTCTTTGTATATACCAATATCAAGCTTTGGCTACATTCTTTCGAACATAGCCCTAGTCCCTAACACTTCTCGTTTCTTCTGATGATTACGTTGACAAGAAAACTTGAAAGTGACTTTTCTTACAAGATTAGATTGATGAATATTGCATGCAAAAAGACTTGATGCAAGTTTTACTTCATTGAACATTACATAAAATGATTCTGAAACTGTTTTTCAATGAGATAATCTCTTTCTTTCATTCTGAGCACACAAGATTCTTCAGCATAAGCATTAATGAACAAACTTGTGAATGAGATTGTGCTTTTCAAAGAATGAAAGATCTAACATGAGATTCTCTGAAGCATATTCAACAATGATAAAGATTTTCAAAATGCATAGATCACTCTCATCAAAGTTCTGAATGTTCAGATCAAGCAGTATTGTTTTGTGTAATCACATTGATTTATCATTGAAGAAAATTCTTGTGAACTTTCAAGATTGAATATTCTCGATCTTATTTAAACGTTTCACGAGACTGTGATGAATCATGTTTAACATACACTCAATGTTCATCATGATTTGAGTTTCAAGAAGATCAAGACATTTTGACTTGATCTTGATTATGAGAATGAATGATGTTGTGACTGAGTTTGAGTTCTTCAACATTATCAACACGTTCAGTTCAACAGACAGTTGACTGATTGAATTGACTCATTAAGTTTCATACTTTTCAGTTGCTTTCTTTTCTTGAGCAATCAATAGATGAGTGAAATTTATCGAGCTAAGTCTTTTCTCAAGACGTCGACAATGAGAATGTTGTTAGAAGCAGAAGAAACTTCTGAGAAGAAAGCTTCTGAAAAGATGAATCATGAGTTTGAACAATTCAACTCTGCGTGATTTCTAAATTTGCATCTGACGTATGCTCTCTCACTGACTCTGCGATATTTTTTCTTTTAAAAGACTGTTTTTCTCAGTTCTGATTCTCGTTGCTCTTGTTGATCATCAAAGTATTCTTCTTTTTCTTGATTATCAATTCTCTGCAAGAAACTCTGTGAACTCTTCTTGTGTGATTGATTCTCAAGAGACAAGTTCGTTTTCAATTATTAACTCTGCTGAGCATAGTTTGAAGCATACTGCGTGTCAATGTACTTCATTAATTCTCAACAGAACATCTTACTTCGTTAAGTGAAAGTTAGTATGATTAGCTTGATCTTATTCAAGAGAAGTAACTCACTCAGAAATCTGAACAATAGCACTTTTTCAGACTTTATGATTTCAACACAATTTTGAAAATGTGTCTTGTTGAGTTTCAGAAAGAACGACATGCATGTTTGATTACTTCTTTTTATAATGACATTTTATAGATCATTCACTTGATTCTGAAGTGACTTCACATCAAGCAAGCATTGCTGAAGAGTTTCAAGAAACTTCGCTTATGTGATTTTACAATCTTTCTTCTCAACAATCTTCTCGATCTGTTGAAGATAGTGCATCATCGTGATCTTTACATATTTCGTGACGTAATCAAGCTTGTCATCATCTTTGATGTAGTTCATCTTGATGAAGTTCAACTTTAGTTTTCTAAGAAACAACTTCAGATTCTCATCAATGATGAATTCAGACTTTTTCTCTTTTAAGAACTTATTTGAAAAGATGATCTTAAAGATGATCATTCTCTTCTTAAAAAGATCATTATTGATGAAAGAACTCTTTATGACTTTAGCAATGATTCTTTTGTGAAACTTTGATTCAAGATGATTTGATGCACGACTTCGTCATGTTAAAAAGTAATCAAAGTTCAACATGCAAAATGCTTGATTCAGATCTTCTCACAAAATAATGTTCTTAATAAACAATGTTTCACGTCAAGCGCACATCTTCAAATAATTCTGTTGTCTTTGCAAAATCTTCACGTCATCGATAATGCTCTGAATTTCGTCGAGAATGACAAACGAGAATTCATGCTCAACGACTTTCATTCTTGTCTGAAGCAGCATGCACTGTCTCTCTTCTCTTTTTACATCGACGCAAGCACTTCTGATGTTTTCATTCAACGCTGCATGACAATGAGTCTCTAATAAATTCTTTAAACTAACGTTTGCAAAATCAGAAGATGATCAAATTGATGAGATCATGATGTTGATGATGATCGCTTGATGCTGTGCAAGATTCTTCGTTGAGTTCAATTGAAACTCTCTTCTATTGTTGCAAGAAATTTGATCAAGCAAAGCAAATGCAAACTCTGTAAAGATGATGAAAGTAGACGAGACAATGCTCTCAAAAGACATGCAAATATTACTTTCAAAAGATGAAATTGCAACATCAAGAAAAGTTATATCTTGATTATGATACTTGAAGAGTATGTTTACGACGTCAATGACAATGATCGCTTAAGTCAGAGATGCAGAAGTCTCAAGAATGAAAAGAAATTGAGATTCATTACAAAGATTGAGTGTCATATTCGAAGAATTGCTGTTCAAGTCAACAATTTTTTTTTGATTGTACAAACTATCATCTCTGCAATAGAGTAGAGTGTTAAAATTGTGAGTAGCTTGAGAAACTCGCAGTCACACTAGAGAATATGCACGTAGGTAATACGATCAAATTTGATAGTAGCTTAGTAATATCTATTCATATAGAAAGTTAACACTAGACTATGAAATACAGAAGTGAACTCTTCTCTATATATTCAGAAGAATAAGCTCAAGCATCATCAATGAGACAAGCGAGATTACATGCAATTCATGCAAGATTTCTCGAAGATTGTATGTGACTTGAACTTTTATCATCGATGAAATGTTGAAAATTGTATGTGACTTGAATTCTTGATAGACTCAGAGACTCTGAAAATCGACGATAGAGATTCTCATAGACTCAGATTCTCGTTTGAAAGATCAATGATAGTGTTGAAGAATAGTTCTCATGTCTGTTCTCTATTCTCTGAAGAACTCTGACTTTCATAGATCTGAGTTCTGATACGTCTTTGCTTTGCTCTTCATTAATGATATTTTATACAACAATGTTTCGATTTAATTCTTGATTCAAAGATGAAAGATGTTTTCTTTGCATTCATGATGTTCATGATTGTAACATACATAGAACTATGTTCTTTTATTCAATGATTGTCATTCATTAAGCAGAGAAATATGTGATGAAAGAGAAATGCACATGATGAGAAGATAAAGTGTGATTGTATTGAGTAATTCTTTTCTTCTTTTGATTTGACTTATGTCACGTAAACGTTGAATGAATTGTTAGTATAGATGTGCAATCGTAATCATTCAATGTTTGACTCTGATTAATGAAAGAGAATGCGTTCTGATCATTCTCTTGAGCTCTTGATTTTTCATGTGAATAAATGAATGACTTGACATCAAGTAAAGAAGATGAGCTCAAGCTCTCTCAGTATATCAGCGTGATTAATGAATCACTACTTCTTTAAGCATTGTAATCATGTCTTTCAATACTTGAAACGACTATTTTATTTGATATTTTTTCATCAATTACTTAATGATACTGTTGATGTGATGAAGACATTTTGATATCAATGCAGTCAACGAGTCACAAATTCTTCGATCACTTGTAATCACAACTTGCAAACTTTTCATCTGAGTTGTCTTTTTCCCTAGTAGTATCTTTTCATCTTTTACTGACATTGACATGTCATTAATCTTCTTCGTAGATCAATTGTGACTGTTAGAAAGAATGTTGTTATGTGAGTGAAAACTCTGCATGATGACTTTTCTGATCACGCAACGTTCTAACATCGTTCAAACTGCGTTGAATTGAGATTTCTTAATTCTTCTGACTTCTATTCAAACACAGAATAGAATCAAAAGATTTGTAGTCAACATCATATACATATGAATCTTGTTATCAATTGAATTGAAATTATTTAAAACATTAATGATTTATGTTTTAAATTGAGTTGATGATCTGACATCATAACAAAAACAGATGAATCACATGCTTTACAAGTGAAGTGAGCATTTGCAAAGCATGATATACAATGATAATGATTGTTGATTTTAAGAATTTTAATTCTTCACTGAACTCTGATTCTTGAATATCTTAATGATAAAATCAACTTTTAGTTGAAAACATCATCTGTATAACTTGAAAGAACAGTAATACATGTTGATGTAATTAAAGAAGAAATTGACTGTGATATACATGCATATTGCAAATAAAACATTTGCAACTCATGTTTAAAAAGTAAATTGTTGAAATTTAAGTAATAAGAAATCTCATTCATCTTGAACTGTGAATCTATCATAAGAAAATTCTTTGAGTAATTTCTTGAGTTTAAGAAAGAAATCAGCATAAAGATTGTGCTTTATGTATATTACATACAATGTATACAACATATTTTTGATAGAAAAATCATTTAATTCAACATTTTATCATTGTAATGACAAGAATTGAAACAGAATACTTTTGTGTTTAATTTATTAAAAGTAATTAGCAGAAAAAACTTAAATTATAAACATTCTTTAAATTTACATGCTAACTACATATAAATCTTGTTAAGATTGCATGTTTATTACTATAATATAATACGAGTTCTAGAGATGCAACTGAACACAAAACTGCGATGAGGCGCGCATTTTCGACAAATAGAGACGAATCACATCACAAGAATGCTGACACTTAGTTGTCTCGAAGTCTTCACATGAGAAGCTATCTTCACAAAAGCGAGGCAAGTATACTCAGCGATAGTGAGGTCAGAAATCGCATTCGAAGCGTCAGTCTGACATCAGCGCGACAAGAAAGATGAACTGTCGAGCAAAGAACGCAGACTAGAAACACTTCAGAATCAGACTCTGCGTCACGTAGCAGAAGCGTTCAAAAAAGTAAGCATCGAAACTTTAGAGACAGAAACATACACAAGCTCGCTACATGTTCATCTGAACATGCTACAGAACAAGATCACGCTACACAGTCGAGTCGATGATCGAACGCAAGAGATCAGACAAGCATGCGAGCTAATACGCGCTCGTTTGACGAGAGTTAATCGCGTCATTCCTCGCTCACTCGTCATTAAGAAAATAGTACTTCTGAATGTCTTCATTCAACAAGGTGCGAAGATACAGTCGAGACGCAGACGACGCTTTCTCTTCTTCACGATTTCAACAAGCGATAGCATCGCAATAGCGCAGTATCACAAAGATCAATGAAATCAATGATGGAAAAAGTACAGAGAACGCGTCGCAGACGTCAACGCAATCTCAGCACAAAGGTCGCATCTGAGCAATAAGACGATAAAGATGCGTGATGATCTTCAGAAAGCAGAAAGCATTCTTGCAATGCACATCAGAATCGAACGCATAGATCTGAACGCTTATCTGCACTCTAGAAACGTTTCAGGCATGAATAGTTCGCGATGCGACTGCGAATGAAGTCATCAGACGACGAAGCATGTACTCATGCACTGCTAGAACTAATCGCACCTGCGATCAAGAATGATACAAGATGCTGACTTCTCGAACTATCAAATAATCGTCATCATCACGAAGAATCTCAGAACAGTAGCAAAGATGATGATGAAAACGAAGCTCTTGAAGCAATTTAGAGTGACTAGAACACTCATTCTCTAACGTGCGATCAACGCGAACAAATTTGATACATAGTCTTAAAACTCACTGTTTTGACTGCGTGAAGCAGTCGTATAGACTGCGAGTGATTTTCTATCTCAGAGAGTTTTGTTCACTCGATACAAGTAGCATAGAGTCTCTCATGAGTCGATCTAATCGATGTCACAAGAATGTATGAATTTATTATTATTATTATTATTATTACTATAATATAAATAACTCACAAGTTTCATTAAATTTGACATGAGTAAACTTAAGAATTTCATTAATATCATTTAACAAATGTTCAGATATAAACATTTTATATGTAAATGATACATTGATGAGAAAACTTCATTGAGAAAAGAGAAATATAAATGAGTTAATAAAGAATGATTGAACTATGTTGTTTGATTAAAAGTGTAACATATGAACATTTTTGTAAAACACAATCAATCTGCATAAGAAAAATTTCTACAAATAATGCAAAACAGATGAGTTGCATGCTTTACAAGCAAAGTGAGTGTTTGCAAGACGTGATATACAATAATGATAATTGTCAATTTCAAGAATTTTATTTCTTCACTGAGCTTTGACTCTTGAATGTCTTGATGATAAAATCAATTTTTAGTTGAAAATATTATTTGTATAATTCAAAAGAACAGTAATACATGTCAATGTGATTAAAGAAGAAATCGACTGTAATATGCATGCATATTACAGATGAAACATCTGCAACTCATGCTTAAGAAGTAAACTGTTGAAATTTAAGCAGTGAAAAATTTCATTCATCTTGAACTGTGAATCTGTCACAAGAAAACTCTTTGAGTAATCTCTTGAGTTTAAAAGAAAAATCAGCATAGAGATCATGCTCTATGTATTGTCAGAGACTGAGTTAGACTAAAGATACTATCAATATAAAAGATTGATATTATTATTACTTTGATAGAATTTAAATACAAGACAATACATCAAATAATGTATAAAATGAAAGACAAAGAGTGAAAGAAAAGAATGAGAACTCAACTTTTATATATATGAATTGAGCAGAATCAAAACTAAACAATAGATTTATGACTTAAGATTGCAAAGATTCATGCATATAACTGAGATGATTAAAACAAAATTGCTGAAACTAGATTAAAATAATGATGATTAAATTGATGACTTGATTCATTGAACTGCAAAACAAATTCAATGAATTAAAATTATTTAAAACATCAACAATTTATATTTTAAATTGAGTTGATGATCTGACATCATGATAGTAACTTCTCTCTTCAAGACTGAGCTTCTGCAAGATGATGAGAAGAAACAAGATGAAATGAGAAAGAATTAAAGATGAAGACTGAAATGAGACAAGAATTGATGTAAATGCATTTTAATGTGATGAAGCACAGATAAAACTAAAATAAATCTGAGTCACATTTGATTCAAATCTGAGCAAGATGTTTAAAGAGCAAGATGAGATGAAACGCATTTTAACATGATGATGCATAGCGAAATTGAAATACATTTGAGTCACAGTTGAGTCAGATTTAAATGAGATGTCTGAGTCAAATCTAAACAAGATCTGAGTCAGATTTAAATAAAAGAAAGATGAAACATAGTTTAATGTGATGATGCACAGATGAAACTAAAATACATTTAAGTCACATCTGAATCAGATTTAAACAAAATGTTTGAATCAAATTTAGATAAAATCTGAGTCAGATTTGAGCTGAGTTGAAACAATGAAGATTGAACTTAAAGTTCTTGACATTGACATTAAGACATTTCACATGATAATACATGTGATTCTTCGATGACAGAGTTGACGAGATGATATTCATCAAGCGCTTGCTCACAATTATTCAGAAGATGAAAAGACTTTCAAGTAGAAAAGTGATCTTTTCAATCAATGTAATACTTGAGCAAAGATGAATTATAGCATTTATCATGCTTGAAGTTTAATATGCTGTTTACATATCAGAATCTTTCATCATTCTTAATGATAATGAGTTCTTGAGATTTTTGATGTTGATTCAAAAGAAAGTCACTTGCAATATGATTCAAAAGAATAACATGAAAGATTTAACTCAATGATCAGAAAATTGTTCTTGAAAACATGCTTGATCTTGAAGAAATCAACATTATGATCATTTAACTTGATAATAAGATGAGCAATGTTGAGATTGCAAGCATTCAATCAAACTTCATTCTCAATAAAGTATTTAAAACAAGAATGATGAGAGAGATTGATATTGAATTCATAGATGATTTGAGTTATAAGCATCTCATCATGTAGATGCTCAGTTAATTTCTTCATTTTCTTGATGAACTCTTTGACATTGATTAACTTGTCTCAAGCTTAAGATATAAGATTCTTGAACAGAGATTCAGAAAACTTGAAGTCTAGACGTGAGTTTTGACTTAAATTGATCAAGAAGAATGATGCTAAAGTAATTAATGATGATGCATTATTGACGATGAATTCAACTTCAGAAAGTCATTTAGCTCAGTCATCTTGCATGTAGTTGACGAAGATTCGAAGATAATGCTTCATGATAACATTGATTTTCTTGATTTGATCATTGATTTCAGAGTGATACGTTGTTGATAACTTAGCATTTATCTTCAACATTTTACACATATGCTTTCAAACATTGAAGATGAATTGTGTGTCTCAATCAGACATGAAGAACTCAAGTAAATCATGATGTTTTCAAACATGAGCATAGAAGCAGTTGATAACTTCTTCAACTTTCATAGAAGTGATGAGAATTAAATGTTTCATTTTGATAAGACAATCAATGAAGACTAGAATATATTTATATGTGATATTCATGAAGATATTGAGCGATAAAGAATCTACATAGTTCATGAAAACATCACATCAACGACGTTCAAGAACTGAAAAAAACATAATCATTCTTGAGTTCATTGTCTAAAAAGCTTAAAATGTGTGCACATGTGACAGTTTTGTATGAAGCATTGAACATACTTATAAATGTTTGATCATCAATAAATTCAACTGATTAGTTCATAGCTTTTTGCTCTTTCTGAGTGATTATCAACAACATTATCATGAATGAGCTGAATGATATGAAGACGTAGTTTATCTGAGTTAAGCATCTACTTTCTTTCTTAAAAGTACAGATGATTTTCATGTTCTTTACACTCAATTAGAAAGATCTTGTTATGATGTCATGCTTCATTGCAAAGTGCTTCAATTATTTGAGTTGCAAATTTGTCATTGATTTCAATTTGCTTTCACAATGTTGAAGTGAGAATGTCAGCAAAATCTTCATTAAGATTCAGAATGTCTTGATTTAGCTGAGACTTGATGTTTTCAATGTTGAATTCTTCAATTTCTAAATTCATGAAAGTTAAAATTTGCAAAAATGCTGAGATAATTAAAAACAGATGTAACTGAACTGAATTTAAAGCAATGATTTGTGACTGAAGCTTCATGACTTTGATGTCAAAGATGTCAAGAATGAGATTCTCAACAATATTAAGATTTAAAACATAAGTTTTCAGAATTGTTTAATGTTGATATTGATGTTGAGAATCAAAAGTATCTTTCTTTTTAGAAAGATCTTTTGAGCGATGTGTCAGAGCATTCAACTTATCGTTGACTTTGTCAAGATAATAAGTAATGTGATAGTTAAATCTAAACAGAAACTCACTTCAACAAGCTTGATAACGACTCAACTGCTTAGTTAACATGAAATACTTAAGATTTTTGTGATTTGTAATCATCTTGACAGAATAAATAAAGTCTTTGAGCTCTGATCATCATTTCTCGAAAGTGCAAACAATGATCATGAGTTTTTTATCGTAGATCTTGTAGTTACACTCGATTGAGTTATGCTTCTTTGAAAAGTAAGCGACTGAATAAAAAATCTCATTCTCATTGTATTGAAAGAGAATGTCTTCAAACACATAGTTCAAAGCATTGATTTTTATCACAATCTTATGATCTGAATTATAATGATAAAGAATAATCTTGAAAGTGAAAACTTTCTTAAGAATGTTGAATGCAATCTGACATTTCTGAAATTAAACAAAGAGTACATCTTTTCTGATGAAACGAGTGAGCGAAGTAGTTATTTTACTATAGTCATAAATGAATCTTTTATAGAAGTTCGTGAAATCTAGAAAACTTTGAACGTCTTTAACGTTGATCAAGATGAATCAGTTGACAATGATGTTTATTTTAAAAAAGTTCATCTTGATTTCTTCAATGATGATTATCAATTCTAAATACAAGACTTGAGTGATGTGAAACTTGCATTTACTTATATTCATCTGAAGATCTGCTTCTTGCAGCTTTCGTAAAATGAACTTGATATGAATTTCATACTTGAGTTCATTATTGAAATAAATCAAGATGTCATTCAAATAAGCTGTATAAAACTTATTTAAATGTTTACAAAAAGTATTATTAATGTACTTCTGAAACAAGATAAACTCATTACATAAATCAAAGAGCATGACTAAATACTTGAATAATTTAAATCAAGTGCAAAAAACAATGAGAGTTTCATCTTCTTCTTTGATTCAAAGTTGATTGAACGCAGAAATAGTATTCAGCTTGATGAAGATTTTAACTCAATTTAAATGATTCAGCGTTTCTGAGATCGAAGACAGAGAATATCAATTCTTGACTGTGATAACATTCAGATCTCAATAGTTTATACAGAAGTAAAGTTCTTCTTCAAATTTCTTAATGAAGAGAACAAAAATGATCATTTAAGAGTGATTAACTTGAATGAAATCTTTGCTCAGATTTTCATTCAGATAACGATGAAGTTCTAGAATTTCATCATGATTCATGTTGTACAAAGCAAAGACTGAAGATTGAGCATCTTCTTTAAGATGTATGACATGATTATAAGTTTAATGCAAAGACAAAATATCAACGTTCTTCTTGAAAAAGATATTTAAAAACTTGAAATATTTAAATGATAGAATTGTGACTGAATCGACGTTCTTACTTTATTAATAAACTTCAAGATCTTCTTGTGTTGTGAATGCAGTTAAATGAAATTTCTTTTTCATTTAATGAAGATTCAAATGATGATTTTTATCATACATACTGTCTTGAAAGCAAAACAAGAACTGAGCAAGAGTTGAACTGTTCTTTGAACAGATAATTAAAGTCACATGATGCAATTTTGACTTATCAGAGTCTAGACTAGAAGATGAGATTAACTCAAAATTTAAGAAAACATCAATTTTCTTTAAAGTGATGCTAAACACTTCAATGTTTTTGACACAAGCAGCATGATCAAAGCTTCAAACTTTTAACTCAATTATATCAAGTTGTATAAAAGATTGATTGAATTGATTTGCTTGAAAAACAACAAAAGTTTTAAAAAGAAAAGAATTTTGACACTCGATTTTTGATGAATATTCTTTTTGAATGACTTGAAGAATACAACTAAAAGTTTCTTGTTTCAAATAAGAAATAAGATTGAATGAGATTTATTTCTTGTGAATGAGCTGAGTATTAATTAACTTCTTATGAGCAAACGAAGAGTTATATTGCTTTTTGTGAGCAGACGAAAAACTGAATTGTTTCTTGCAAGCAAATTGAGAACTGAATTGCTTCTTGTGAATGAACTGAAAACTGAATTACTTCTTTCAAGTGAATGAAAGATTAAATTGCTTCTTGTGAGCAAACTAAAAACTAAGTTACTTCTTTTGAGTGAATGAAAAACTAAATTGCTTTTTGCAAGTAAACTGAGTGTTGAATTACTTTTTATGAATAATCTGTAAACTGAATTACTTCTTGTAAGCAATCTGTAAATTGAATTGTTTCTTGTGAGTGATTCATGAACTGAGTTGCTTCTTGTGAGTGAATTGAAAACGAGACTGAGAGAAAGTTACTTTGTTAACTTCAAATGAGAAATTTTCTTCTTATTGATTAAGATCATAGATCTTAATGAGAAATGAGTAATAATGATTAAGACAAAAGAAGAAAGATAAAATAAGAATATTGTGCTCAAAATTAACATCAATGACGTGATGACAAAGTCATGACAAACTCATGATGATGAGATATTGACTTAATTCAATAACATAAAAGAATAGTCTTTTGATGTGTTCATTGAGAATCATTATGATTTCAACAACATGAATAATGTCATCAATTAAAGCGACTTGATCATTAAATTCTCAAAGTCTGCAAGAATGAGATAATTGATGCAAGAGAAAATGATGTTGTTACGCAAAGAATTTATTCATAAAGACATAAGCAAAGACTTCACTATCAATCAGAGTGAGAATGAGAACTTTAAATTGAGCTTGACGTAAAATACAGAATACTATCATGTGACTATTTTTGAATGTCAAATTGAATTCAAAGAGTTTCAAGACAGATTTAGCAGAAAACTTTCTATATGATTAAAGTGAGAATGAAAAGATTGAGACTAGTAAACAAAATAATATATATACAAATCTTTGAGCGTGACTTAATTCAAAGACTAAACTTTTCTTATAAACAGCAAGACTTCTTCATTTATATTAATGATGTCATTGTCATAAACATTCATGATATGCAGAGTGAAGAACTTCTTATTTGAACATTCTTTAGTGATTTTGCAAAGACTGATCATTGAATCAAGTTTTCATATCTACATTCTGACTCAACTTAAGTACTTAAGTCGAATCTTCTGACTCGATTTGAATACTCAAGTTGAATCTCATGACTCGACTTGATATTGATCTCAAGTCAAGTCAGAACTCGCTGACTTGACTCAACTCATCAAGCAATTGAATATAATGTCAAAAGAGCTAAATATAGAAATTTTTTCGATTTTTCACCTTTGCATTATCTTTTTGCATTATCTTTTTGATAGAAAGTCATGAAGAGAAACATGAAGAGAAACATGAAGAAAAACATGAAGATCATTTGATAAAAAGCTTTGATAGAAGACTACTGTTAGAAATCAGCATAGAGCGAGTCATATGAGTGTCATTTAACTAATAGATAAATGCTAAGAAAGAAAAGTATCTACAGAATAGAACTCGCAGCTTATATGTGTGTTTCTGATCTCTGCGCTAGACTCGAAAGAGTTGATGTCTTACACAGATGATGCAGAAACTCGATGACATCACTTCTAGCTTGAATGCTCACTAGACTCAATTAAAGATAATTGAGATCGAGAATAGAATCGAGAATAGATCGAGAATAGAGTCGAGAATAGATCGAGAATAGATCAAGATCGTAACATTATCTTCTCTCTTCAACAATTCATGTTCACATGAATGTATTTTCTTAATGAGCTTTTGTTGAATATTTGATATGAAAGTCATCAATCATCTCTTGAGCGTTCATAAATTCGTCATCGTCAGCGTTGTATCAGTTGAAATCGTTGTCATAGCTCTTTCATTTAACTTGATATTGAAGTCTTCTTCAATATTGTCAAAAGTTCAATATATCGTTGATCTTTCATTCGTTCTCATCGTTTACCACTATTGATCTCGAGAATTCATTCTTCTGATTAGACAGAGAATCATCAACGACAGAACGAAGAAACTCTGAATGAAATACATCGTGTATACGCATAGTGTCTGATAGTTTCAATTTATAAAAGAAGTCAACAGAATCTGTGATCTTGAATGAATCAAGCATCTTGTCATCTAGCTTTTTGAGAAGTTTCGCTGTAACGATGTTTCTTTCGTTCAGAAACATCTTTGATTTGATCTCATAATTGATCTTCTTTCTATGCTTATTAGCTTGTTTCATCATTCGTTTTCGTGTTTTGATCAGAGCTTCGCGAGCGAAGATTAACGTCTTGTTCATGTGATCGAATATATCTTCAACTCTGATGATCTGCAAGCGTTCGTGAGTGCTTTCATACTCGATGATGTCAGAATCGAAGCTCATATGAGAATGAAAGCTTTTATTCATGAAGAAGAAGATCAAGAAGATGACTGAAAACAAGACGTTATTGTTGATAAACTCGATTATGAGCAATCACTTGAACCAGTCATTCTGCATGTATGAACAGAAAGAACGAAGATATCTTTTGACATTCTGATTGACTTGTTCGCTTTGATCATCGATCTGAGAGTGATGGACGATGAACAATTGAAGAGAAATGCTCAGTCATTTGCAAAGAGACTTTCAAAGAATGAAAGTGAACTGAGTATCTCGATTGAATACAATGAAGCTTGATAAATCATGAGTTCAATATACTCACTGAATTAACATCTCAGCTGTCTTTTCGACAGTGATATCTTCATCATCAATGATGCAAGAAATATAATGTCTTTCTTTTGACAATTTGCAGATGGTCGTCAGAATAACGTTGTACTCGCTTGAATCAGATAGATTGATAATGAAGTTCATTGCTATGTCTTGTCATCGCTGTTCAGATATTGATAGAGATTGAAGCAAGTCATTTGATTTATCTCTAGATGTCTTTGAACGTTGACAGATATAGCAGTTTCAAATATATCGATTCATCGTTTTTCGCATGAATAATCAATAGTAGTTTCGCTTTATGACTTTCACAGTTTTAAGAATATCAGAATGATCAACTGATGATTGATCGTGCATCTCACGAATCAGATTCATCTGTAGAAGCTCGTTGAACGAAACTCATAGCTGACTATCATGATACAAGATTTCATTCTGAGTTTAACAATTCTTCAATTTGATATCTTTATATTGTGTCTCGTCTCTTGCTATTGCTTCGCGAAGTAGCGTACAATTCTCGTCGATTTCATTAGTCTCAAGAATCTGTTTATAGATTGATTCACTGATGTTCTTCTTTAGATCAGCAATTTTCATTCGATTCAAAGTCAAAATAGTGATTCATTGATAGTGAATGCACTCATCTTCTGAATCTCTGAGCACGACGTTGACTCGACGAGTTAAGACATCAATCTTGATGTTTTGTTTACTTGATCGATAAATTATCTTCAAGTTAAAGTCAGCGAGCTTTTGTACTCAGCGCATCTGACGTCTGCTCAGCTTTTTATCTTTCATCAACGAGATGAGTGCTTGATGATCAATGAACATCTTGATAGAAATGTCAGTTAGCTTCAGTTCGAGTCATCAGTGTTCAAATGCTCAAATGATGATCAGAAGTTCTTTATCATATATCTCGTAATTGCATTCAGCAGAAGACATGTTCTTGCTATAGAAGACAATTGAATGTAGTACTTCTTCGTCATCATATTGAGAGAGAACTTCATCGTTGACGTAGTTGAATGAGTTGATTTCGAGAATAGTCTCACAAGTTTGATCAAAGTGACGTAGTATAGAAGTCTCGATCATACATCTCTTCATATAGTCAAAGACGATCTGACAGACTTTATTTCATTCAAATATGATTTTCTTTTGAGTGAGTTGAATCATTGAACGAACAATCTTCGAAAAGTTCTTGATGAAGCGTCGATAGAAATTGCAGAAGTCAATGAAGAACTGCATCTGAGTGAGATTATTGAGTGTAGATCAATCAACGACTGCTTGCATCTTTCGCGAGTTCATCTTCAATTCTTTGATTGATATCAAGAGTTTTAGAAAGATAGTTTTCTGAACATGAAACTCGCACTTGTTGATGTCTATCTGTAGATCAGCTTCTCGTAGTCTATTCAAGATCAATTGTACATGTCGCTTGTGTTTCTTCAAGATCTTGCTGTAGATAATAATGTCATCTAGATAGATCTGACAAAACTGATGTAGATACTTGAACAACACATTGTTCATATAGTGTTGATAGAACGCAGATTCGTTAGTTAATTCGAAGAACATTACATGATATTTGTATGAGTCGAAGAAGATAATAAAAATAGTCAAATCTTCGTTATCTGAATGCATACAAAGTTTATTGAACGCGACAATGATGTTTAATCGAGTCAGATACTTGCTTTCTTGTATATCAGCGAAAGTCTCGTCTATCAATGACAAAGAATAACGATTTCATTTGATCAAAGCATTGAGCTTTCTGTAATCGACGCAGAAACGCAGACTTTCGTCTTTCTTTTCGATGAACAAGATGAGTGAGACGTATGATGCAAAGCTGAAGAAAATAAATTCTTTGTTTAGATGATCGATCAGATACTTCTTTATCTTCTGAAGTTTGTGATTGAACATCTGATAAAGTCTGCTTTGAGAAAACGTTTCTTCATCGATCAACTCAATTTTGTGATCGTAGAAATGATGAGATGATAGCTGATCAATCATAGCTCGATCGAACACGTCTAGATAGTCATGATACTCGAAGAGAAGCTTGACTTTGATCTCTTCAAGAGTCTCGACGTGTGAAAGCTCATGCAGATTTACTTCTTCGAGCTTATTTTCGACTGTAGTTATGAGTCAATCAATTTTCAAGATGATAACAGCAAAAGTCTTCACGTCTGATCATTTGACTAACACTCTATAAGTTGCAGTCTCTATTATTGCAATGTTCATTGAATCTGACGTCGATTTAGGGATTTTGACGCTAGTTAAAGTCGCGTCGCGCGGTTTTAACTGTTTGATTGAACTCTTCTTTTGACTGAAAAAGAGTGATTTCTGACTGAATTGAGATGTAACGAAAGTGAAAGATCTCTTTAGTATATGAATAGAAGTCAAGCTTTTCTGTTTCGTGATTGATTTATTGCTTGAGAATAGAGCAATCGACTTCTGACTAGTAGAGTTAGAATTCGAAAATCGAAGAAAATTGATTCGCATATCAATTACTAGATCGATTTTGTTCATTCATGTTTTTTCGAGAATCATTTGATGTTGATCTAATCAAGTGATTAACATAGAAGCGATGTTAATCGTATGATCTTGAACTGTCAGGTTCGAATAGATGACATGAGTAATGAGTTTTTTTGCATAATGATTGTCGAACTCTCGTATTGACTTTGCTTTGATCAAGATCAGAAGCTCGATTTGCAACTGATCATAAACAATCTGCGCGATCACTTTATCAATGAACGAATAGTCAGCAGCTTCGATGTCAATCAATGACTTCAATGAGTAACTAATTTCATTGCTAGAAAGTACACATTCAGTAGTCAAAGATTCAGAAGCAAAAGAATCATCTGACATGCTCATCGTTGAAGAAATTAACACATCTTTCATCGCGTCTTTGATGAAAGTCACTAGTTTTTTGCCTTGCTATTCTCGAAAGAAGACTTTTTCTTATTCTCTTTATTCTTCGAAATGACGATTTCATGTAGACGAAGAGTGAAAGCTTGAGAAGCAAAAATGTCAATCTTGTTCAGCTGAGAGCAATTCTTGAACAAATGTCTTGAAGTTTTGCATATGTAGCAGATGATAAACGATTTCGCTCGATCAGACTCAGAAGTAGAAAAGATGATAGACTTAACATAATCAATTATCAAAGTCATCACTGCTGACAAGAGAGTAGTAGTGCATTTGTCAGGTACGACAGTGACTTTGACGATGACAGTGTGACATTCGTTGCGAAGCTGATAATTGACTCGTTGTTTACTATTCACATCTTGAAGAAAGATTCTTAAGCGAGTGAGCGAAGTAAAGTTCTCTGAACAGACTGATAAAGCGTTCTGCAAGTGATTATTGATTTTATTCTGAAGATCGTTCATCAGAGTATGATCATCGTATTCGAGATAGCTGAATAGCTTCATAAAGTCGAAGTAGAAGACATTGAAAGACTTGTCTGCTTGTCTCAGAGCGTTGTACTTGCGACGACACTTTTGATTCTTATTCAGTTCATCGTATATTTCTTTCAGATGCTCAAATAGCTCGTCGATCAAGATGTATGAATACGAAGCGTCATGTCGACGTCGAGCGAAGATGTGCTCAGCAGCATCATCTTCTAGTCTAGATATCACATAGACAATACAGATATTCTCATTATCGAAGTGATCAACATTTGTCTGAAGCTTGTCGTCTATCTTGATTCTTTAGTTGTTTCATGTCGATTCATCTTCATCAGTGAATATAGATGAATTTGAAAACTTGAAGAACTTGTGATGATCATTGTTAAATAGAGTGAACGACTCTCGTCGAGTACGATTCTCAATAGAAGCTCGAGACTTTGTAGACTGTTGAGATCGAGATTGATTTGCTGAACGTTGTTTCTTTTTGAGACTCAATACTTTCTCTTGTAGTTTGACGATAGTCTCTTCTTGAGTATCTATTGTCGTTTAATTGTTCTCTAGCTCATCAAGTCTCTTGATGTGATTGACTTGTAGATCAATTCATTGCTCGTTGAGTTTCAAAGTCATGTCTCGTTTATCTCTTAGCTCGATCAGCATCTTGATGATCTCGTCTGACTGATCAATAGCTCATTGACGAAGTTGTTGACTTGTGTTGATGTTTCATGAAATAGCGACATTCTGAGATCTTGCTGAAACATCGAAAGAAATAAGAGAAACTCGTCTACTAACAGTGCTTTTAAGCAGACGAGCTGTTCGTGACTCGACTGATTCAGAGTCGCGTGTCATTGTGAGAAAGATAAAGATAGATAGATAGATTTGATTGTGATAAGATTGAGTGATTGATTTGATGAAAGTAATTCAAAGAATTTCTTGCGAATTTTCTGAATGAATGAAGTAGGTTATTTCGTATCATCTACACGTCGATAGCAGAATAGTTGATTAGCATTTATCTAATGTTAGAAGTCAGCATAGAGCGAGTCATATGAGTGTCATTTAACTAATAGATAAATGCTAAGAAAGAAAAGTATCTACAGAAAAGAACTCAATTCTTATATGTGTGTTTCTCAGCTCTGTGCTAGACTTGATTGAGTTGACATCTTACACATATGATGCAGAGTTTCAATAACATCAACTCTAGCTCAAATGCTCACTAGACTCGATTAAAATGAAATCAAGACGAAGAATAAACGAAGACTAGAATCATAACAGAACTCAAAGAATTACTAGTCAATGCAAAGATGCTCTTGACTTTAATGAACAAGATGATGATGAAGATGAAGTGAGATTGATGATGTTTAAGTTGTTGAAACTCTTTGTCAATGTCAAAAAATGCTTGAACTCATTAATGAAAAATGAATGATTGAGTTTCATCAAGATTTCATCAGAAGAAAATGATGACTTAAGTGAAATAATTGACATTACGCTTCAGACAGTCAATCAATGAGAAATCTTTCATCAAAGAATATTCTTTCTTTTGATAGAAGAGATTGTAATAGTTGACAAAGTTATTCATGTCTTGCTTCAAAGTTTCATGAAAATATAAATGAATATCTTCTGTCTTGAAAAAGTTGTTGCAGCAATGATGTAACTTATGTTGTCAATCTGCAAAGATGAAAATGATACAAAGATCATTGATTCAATATTGATTCATTAAATTGTGAATTTTCTTATCTATGATGAATCATGACTCGACATAGATGATCTTGACTCGATGAAAGAGATAATGATCATCGTTCATATTCATGCATTGTATCAGACTTTGCTCTCATGCATTTAATTGATTTTTGTTTCTCTTATATTCAAATATGTCAAGAAGCTTCTTGAATCTAAAAGTGATGAAGACAGCAACAGAATTCACAGAAAAGTGAATAATGAAAAGAGATTGATTGTTTAAGATTTGTGCAACAATTTGAGTTATTATCACAAGAGATTGAGAATTCAATTTTATATAAATTGAAAAACTGAAAATGATGAACAAAAACAAAATGATAACATCATGTTGTTGAACTTGATTTTGAAGCTCTTGCATTATGTGAAAGATCTCAACTGAATTTTCAATCATACTTTAAGCGAACTGTTCAACAACACGCTCATCATCAATTAAAAGATTGTAAAATAACTTTATTTGAGTGAAAGAATAATTAAATGAGATTTCAACATATGAAAATGTTGCAGAAAGTGTAGATTTTTTATAATGTCAAAAACTGAGCTAAACTAAAGATACTATTAATATAAAAGACTGATATTATTATTATTACTTTGATAGAATCTAAATACAAAACAATACATCAAATAATGTATAAGATGAAAGACAAAAAGTGAAAGAAAAGAACGAAAGCTCAACTTCTATATACATGAATTGAGCAGAATCAAGACTAAACAATAGTTTTATAACTTAAGATTGCAAAGATTTATGCACATGATTGAGATAATCAAAACAGAATTGCTGAAACTAGATTAAAATGATAATGACTAAATTAATGACTTGATTCATTGAATTGCAAAACAGATTCAATGAATCAAGATTATTTAAGACATCAATTATTTATGTTCTAAATTGAGTTGATGATCTGACATCATGACAAAAGCTATGATAGAAAGTCATGATGAGAAATTATGAAGACTATTTGATAGAAAGTCATGAAGAAGAGTCATGAAGAAAAATTATGAAAACTATTTGATAGAAAGTCATGATAGAAAGTCATAATAGAATATTTATCTATTTATCTTTATGTTTTGATGAGTCGAGTTGAGAATTTCAAGTCAATACTTGATTTCAACTCTCTGACTCAACTTAAATACTTGAGTTAAACATTTCAATTCAACTCAAATACTTAAGTTAAAAATTCTGACTTGAATTGAGTCTTGACGAGTCAAGAACTCAACTCGATCTCGATGATTCAGCTCAATGCAATCAGTTTAATTGTCATGATGTCAGATCATTAACTTAATTTAAAACATAAATTGTTGATATCTTAAATAATTTTGATTCATTGAACTAGTTCAATGAATCAAGTCATTAATTTAGTCATTGTCAGAGACTGAGCTAGACTAGAGATACTATCAATATAGATGACTGGTATTATTATTACTTTGATAGAATCTAGGTACAAGACAATACATCAGATAATGTACAAGACGAAAGACAAAGAGCGAAAGAAAAGAACGAGAGTTCGACTTCTATATACATGAATCGAGCAGAATCAAGGCTAGACAGTAGTTCTATTGACTTAAGATTGCAGAAGTTCGCGCACACGACTGAGATGATCGAAACAGAATTGCTGAGGCTAAATTAAGATGACGATGGCTAGATTGATGACTTGGTTCATTGAACTGCGAAACAGGTTCAATGAATCGAGATTATCTAAGATATCGACGATCTATGTTCTAAACCGGGTTGATGACCTGACATCATGACAGTCATCATCATTTTAATTTAGTCTTAGCAATTCTGTTTTGATTATTTCAGTCATGTACATGAACTTCTGCAATCTTAAGTTAATAAGACTATTGTTTAGTCTTGATTCTGTTCAATTCATGTATATAAAAGTTGAGTTTTCATTCTTTTCTTTTGCTCTTTGTTTTTCATCTTGTACATTATCTGATGTATTGTTTTGTATCTAGATTCTATTAAAGTAATAATAATAATATCAGTCTTTTATATTAATAATATCTTTAGTTTAGCTCAGTTTTTGACATTATGAAAGATCTACACTTTTTGCAACGTTTTCATATGTTGAAATCTCATCTAGTTATTCTTTCACTTAAATAAAGTTGTTTCACAATTTCTTGATCAATGATGAGATGCTGTTAAACAGTTCACTTAAAGTATGATTAAAAATTCAGTTGAAATCTTTCATGCAATGCGAGAGCTTCAAAATCAAGTTCAACAACATGATATTATCATTTTGTTCTCATTCATTATTCTCAATTCTTCAATTTATATAAAATTGAATTCTCAGTTTCTTGCAATGATAACTCAGATCATTGCACAAATCTTGAACAATCAATCTTTTCTTATCATTCATCTCTCTGTGAACTTTATCATTATTTTCATTACTTTTAAATTCAAGAAGCTTTTCAACATATCTGAATATGAAAGAGACAAAGATTGATTGAATGCATGAGAGCAGAGTCTGATACAACGCATGAACGTGAACGATGATCATTACTTCTCTCATTGAGTCAAGATTGTTTATGTTGAGTCATGATTCATCATAGATAAGAAAACTCACAATCTAATGAATCAATATTGAGTCAATGATCTTTGTATCATTTTCATCTTTGCAGATTAATAACACAAGTTGCATCATTACTGCAATAACTCTTTCAAGACAGAAGATGTTCATTTATATCTTTGTGAAATTCTGAAGCAAAAAATGAATAGCTTTGTCAACTACTACAATTTCTTCTATTAGAAGAAAGAACATTCTTTGATGAAAGATTTCTCATTGATTGACTGTCTGAAGCGCAATGTCAATTATTTCACTCAAGTCGTTGTTTTTTTCTGATGAAATCTCGATGAAACTCAATCATTCATTTTTTATTAATGAGTTCAAGCATTCTTTGACATTAATGAAGAGTTTCAGCAGCTTAAGCATCATCAATCTCACTTCATCTTTGTCATCATTTCATTCATCAAAGTCAAGAGCATCTCTGCATCAACTAGTAATTCTTTGAGTTCAAATATCATCATCTTTGTGAATGTTGTTTTAACAGTATCTTCATCTCTTTCTTTCTTATTTCTTGATAAGTCAATGAATTTAAGTTTTATCATTGTTATCATTCAAAATAAGACTCTGATTATTTCTGAAATCAAGAAAATTTGCAACAAGTGAAAGCTTTGTTACTATTGCAAGTTGCAACATTTAAGCAAAATCACTAAAGAATGCTCAAATAAGAAACTCTTCACTCTGTATATCATGAACGTTTACAACAATGATGTCATCAATATAAATGAAGAAGTCTCACTGTTCATAAGAAAAGTTTAATTTCTGAGCTAAGTCACGTTCAGAAATTTGTATACATATCATCTTGTCTACTAGTTTCAATCTTTTTATTCTCACTTCAATCATATAGAAAGTTTTCTGTTAAATCTGTCTTGAAACTTTTTGAATTTAATTCAACATTCAAAGATAGTCATATGATAGTATTCTGTATTTTACATCAAGCTCAATCTAGAGTTCTCATTCTCGCTCTGATTGATAGTAAAGTTTTTGCTTATGTCTTTATGAATAAATTCTTCGCGCAACAACATCATCTTTTCTTGCATCAATTAACTCATTCTTGCAGACTTTGAGAATTTGATGATCAAGTCACTTTAATCAATTACATTATTCATGTCATTGAAATCACAATGATTCTTGATGAACACATTGAAAAACTATTCTTTTATGTCATTGAATTAAGTCAATATCTCATTATCATGAATCTATCATGACTTCATCATCACGTCATTGATGTCAATTTTGAGCACAATATTCTCATCTTGTCTTTCTTTTTCTGTCTTAATTATTGTTGCTCATTTCTCGTCAAAATCTATGATCTTGATCAACAAGAAGAAAATTTCTCATTCAAAGTTAACAAAGTAACTTTCTCTTCATCTCATCTTCAATTCATTTACAAGAAGTAACTCAGTTCATGAATTGCTCACAAGAAGCAATTCAGTTTACAGATTGTTTACAAGAAGCAATTCAGTCTACAAATTGCTCACAAGAAGCAATTCAGCACTCAATTCACTTGCAAGAAGTAATTTAGTCTTTTATTCACTCAAAAGAAGTAACTCAGTTTTCAGTTCACTTGCAAGAAGCAATCTAGTTTCTTATTCACTTGAAAGAAGTAATTCAGTTTTCAGTTTGCTCACAAGAAGCAATTCAGTTTTCAATTCACTTACAAGAAGCAACTCAGTTTTTCATCTGCTCATAAGAAGCAATATAACTCTTCGTTTGCTCATGAGAAGTCAATTAATACTCAGCTTGTTCACAAGAAATAAATCTTGTTCAATCTTGTCTCTCATCTGAAACAAGAAGCTTCTAGTTGTATTTTTCAAGTCATTCAAAAAGAATATTCATCAAAAATCAAGTGTCAAAATTCTTTTCTTTCTAGAACTTTTGTTATCTTTCAAGCAAATCAATTCAATCGATCTTTTATATAACTTGACATAGTTGAGTTGAAAGCTTGAAGCTTTAATCATGCTGCTTATGTCAAAGACATTAAAGTGTTTAGCGTCATTTTAAAGAAAATCGATGTTTTCTTAAATTTTGAATCAATCTCATCTTCTAGTCTAGACTTTGATGAGTCAAAATCGCGTCACACGACTTTAACTATTCATTCAAAAAACAGTTCAACTCTTACTCAGTTCTCATCTTGCTTTCAAAACAGTATGTATGATAAGAATCATTGTCTAAATCTTCATCAAATGAAAAAGAAATTTCATTTGACTGCATTCATGATACAAGAAGATCTTGAAGTCTATTGACAAAGTAAGAACGTTGATTCAGTCACAATTCTATCATTCAGATATTTCAAGTTTCTAGATGTCTTTTTCAAGAAGAATGTTGATATCTTGTCTTTGCATCAAGCTCATGATCATGTCATACATCTTAAAGAAGATGCTCAATTCTCAGTCTTTGCTTTATACAACATGAGTCGTGATGAAATTCTAGAACTTCATCGTTATCTGAATGAGAATTTGAGCAAAGATTTCATTCAAGTCAGTCACTTTCAGATGATCATTTCTGTTTTTTTCATCAAGAAACTTGAAGAAGAACTTTGCTTCTGCGTGAACTATCGAGATCTGAATGCTATCACAATCAAGAATCAATATTCTCTGTCTCTGATTTCAGAAACGCTGAATCATCTGAGTTGAGCTAAAATCTTTATCAAGCTGAATATCATTTCTGCGTTCAATTAACTTTGAATCAAAGAAGAAAATGAAGCTTTCATCATTTTTCATACTTGATTTGAATTATTCAAGTATTTAATCATGCTTTTTAATCTATGTAATGAGTCTGTCTTGTTTCAAAAGTATATCAACAATACTCTTCGTGAACATTTAAATAAGTTTTATACAGCTTATTTGAATGACATCTTGATCTATTTTGACAATGAACTTGAGCATGAGATTCATGTCAAGCTCATTCTGCAAAAGCTGCAAGAAACAGATCTTCAGATGAATATAATCAAATGCAAGTTTCACATTACTCAAGTTTCATATCTAGAATTAATAATCATCATCAAAGAGATCAAGATGAACTCTTTTAAGATAAACATCATTGTCAACTGATTCATCTTGATCAACGTTAAAGACATTTAAAGTTTTCTAGATTTCACGAACTTCTATAGAAGATTTATTTATGACTATAGTAGAATAGTTATCTCGCTCACTCATTTCATCAGAAAAGATGTACTTTTTGTCTGATTTCAGAAATGTCAGATTGCATTCAACATTCTTAAGAAAGTCTTCACTTTCAAGATTATTCTTCATCACTATAATTCAGATCACAAGATTGTGATAGAAATTGATGTTTTGAACTATGTATTCAAAGACATTCTCTTTCAGTATGATGAGAATGAGATTCTTCATTTAGTCACTTACTTTTCAAAGAAGCATAATTCAGTCGAGTGTAACTACGAGATCTACGATAAAGAACTCATGATCATTGTTTACGCTTTCGAGAAATGATGATCAGAGCTCAAAGACTTTACTATTCTGTTGAAATGATCACAAATCACAAAAATCTTGAGTATTTCATGTCAACTAAGCAGTTGAGTCATCATTAAGCTCGTTGAAGTGAGTTTCTGTCTAGATTCAACTATCACATTGCTTATTATTTCAACAAGATTGATGATAAGTTGAATGCTTTAACACGTTACTCAGAAGATCTTTTTAAAAAAAAGAATACATTCGATTCTTGATATCAATATCAACATCAGACAATTCTGAAAACTCATGTTTTAGACTTTGATATTATTAAGAATCTCGTTTTTGACATCTTCAACATCAAAGTCATGAAGTTTCAGTCACAAATCATCATTTTAAATTCAGTTCAGTTACATCTGTTTTTAATTATCTCAGCATCTTCATGAATTTTAACTTTCATGAATCTAGAAATTAAAGAATTCAACATTAAAGATGTTAAGTCTCAGCTAAATCAAGACATTCTGAATCTTGATGAAGATTCTGCTGACATCTTCACTCAGACATTGTGAAAGCAAGTTGAAATCAATGACAAATTTGCAGCTCAGATAATTAAAGTGCTTTGCAATGAAGCATAACATCACAACAAGATTTCTCTAGTCAAGTGTAAAGAACACAAGAATCATCTGTACTTTCAAGAAAGAAAGTACATGCTCTACTCAGATAAACTACATTTTTGTATCATTTAGCTCGCTCATGATAATGTCATCAATGATCACTCAAAAAGAGCAAAAAGCTATGAATTGATCAGTCAAGTCTACTGATGATTAAACATTTATAAGTATGTTCAACGCTTTGTATGAAACTGTCATGTGTGCACACATTTCAAGCTCTTTAAACAATGAACTCAAGAATGATTGTGTTCTCTTTTAATTCTTGAACATCATTGATATGATGTCTTTATGAACTATGTAAATTCTTTATCGCTCAGTATCTTCATGAATATTACATATAAATATGTTCTAATCTTCATTGATTGTCTTATCAAAATGAAACATTTAATTCTCATCACTTCTATGAAAGTTGAAGAAGTTATCAACTGCTTCTATGCTCATGTTTGAAAACATCATGATTTACTTGAGTTCTTCATGTCTGATTGAGACACACAATTCATCTTCAATGTTTGAAAGCATATGTGTAAAATGTTGAAGATAAATGCTAAGTTATCAACAACGTATCACTCTGAAATCAATGATCAAATCAAGAAAATCAATGTTATCATGAAGCATTATCTTCGAATCTTCGTCAACTACATGCAAGATGACTGAGCTAAATGACTTTCTGAAATCAAATTTGTTATCAATAATGCATTATCATTAATCACTTTAACATCATTCTTCTTGATCAATTTAAATCAGAACTTATGTTTAAACTTCAAGTCTTCTGAATCTTTGCTCAAAAATCTTATATTTCAAGCTTGAAACAAGTTAATCAATGTCAAAAAGTTCATCAAGAAGATGAAGAAACTAACTAAGCATCTACATGATGAGATGCTTATAACTCAGATCATCTACGAATTCAATGTTAATCTCTCTTGTCATTCTTGTTTTAAATACTTCGTCGAAGATGAAGTCTGACTGAATGCTTGCAATCTCAGCATCATTCATCTTACTGTCAAGTTAAATGATCATAATGTTAATCTCTTCAAGATCAAGCATGTCTTCAAGAATAATTCTCTGATCATTGAGTTAAATCTTTCAGCATTCATGAAGATTCATTCAATCTTTCATATCATTCTTTTGAGTTATATTGCAAGTGATTTTCTTTTGAATTGTCATGATGCCAGATCATCAACCCGGTTTAGAACATAGATCGTCGATATCTTAGATAATCTCGATTCATTGAACCTGTTTCGCAATTCAATGAACCAAGTCATCAATCTAGCCATCGTCATCTTAATTTAGCCTCAGCAATTCTGTTTCGATCATCTCAGTCGTGTGCGCGAACTGCTGCAATCTTAAGTCATAGAACTACTGTCTAGCCTTGATTCTGCTCGATTCATGTATATAGAAGTCGAGTTCTCGTTCTTTTCTTTCGCTCTTTGTCTTTCGTCTTGTACATTATCTGATGTATTGTCTTGTACCTAGATTCTATCAAAGTAATAATAATAATACCAGTCTTTTATATTGATAGTATCTCTAGCCTAGCTCAGTCTCTGACATGAATCAACGTCAGAAATCTTGAAAACTCATTATTATCAAGAATGATGAAAGATTCTGATATGTAAACAGCATACTAAACTTCAAGCATAATAAATATTATAATTCATTTTTGCTCAAGTATTACATCAATTGAAAAGATCACTTTTCTATTTGAAAGTCTTTTCATCTTTTGAATAATTGTGAGCAAGCGCTTGATGAATATTATCTCATCAACTCTGTCGTTGAAAAATTACATGTATTGTCATATGTGATGTCTTAATGTCAATATCAAGAACTTTAAGTTCAATCTTCATCATTTCAACTCAGCTCAGATTTAACTCAGATCTTGTCTAAATCTGTTTCAGACATCTTGTTTAAATTTGATTTAAATGTGATTCAGATGTATTTTAATCTTATTTGTGCATCATTATATTAAACTGCATTTCATCTTTCTCTTATTCAGATCTAACTCAGATCTTGTCTAGATTTAACTCAGACATTTCGTCTAAATTTGACTCAGATGTGACTCAGATGTATTTCAATTTCGCTGTGCATCATCACATTAAACTGCATTTCATCTCTTTCTTACTTAAATCTGACTCAGATCTTGTTTAAATTTGACTTAAACATCTTATTTAAATTTGATTCAGATGTGATTCAGATGTATTTCAATTTTGCTGTGCATCATTACGTTAAAATACGTCTCATTTCATCTTACTCTTCAAACATCTTGCTCAGATTTGACTCAAATGTGACTCAGATCTATTTTAGTTTCATTTGTGCTTCATTACATTAAAATGCATTCACATCAATTCTCATTTTGTTTTAATCTTCATTTTCAACTCTTTCTTGTTTCATCTTGTTTCTTTTCATCATTTTGCAAAAGTTCAGTCTTGAAGAGAAAAGTTACTGTTATGATGTCAAATCATCAACTTAATTTAGAACATAAATCATTGATATTTTAAATAATCTCGATTCATTGAACTAGTTCAATGAATCAAGTCATCAATCTAGTCATCATTATTTTAATTTAGTTTCAGCAATTCTGTTTTGATCATCTTAGTAATGTGCATGAACTTCTGCAATCTTAAATCAATAAAACTACTGTCTAGTCTTGATTTTGTTTGATTCATGTATATAAAAGTCAAGTGTCATGATGTCAGATCATCAACTTAATTTAGAACATAAATCATCAATATCTTAGATAATCTTGATTCATTGAACTAGTTCAATGAATCAAGTCATCAATCTAGTCATCATCATCTTAATCTAGTCTTAGCAATTTTGTTTTGATTATCTCAGTCGTGTGCATGAACTTCTGCAATCTTAAGTCAATAAAACTACTGTCTAGTCTTGATTCTGCTCGATTCATGTATATAGAAGTTGAGTTCTCATTCTTTTCTTTCACTCTTTGTCTTTCATCTTGTACATTATCTAATGTATTGTCTTGTATCTAGATTCTATCAAAGTAATAATAATAATACCAGTCTTTTATATTGATAGTATCTCTAGTCTAGCTCAGTTTCTGACATTGAGCTTTTGTTCTTTTCTTTCACTTTTTGTCTTTCATCTTATACATTATCTGATGTATTGTCTTGTATCTAAATTCTATCAAAGTAATAATAATAATATCAGTCTTTTATATTGATAGTATCTTTAGTCTAGCTCAGTTTCTGACACTAATTTTGCTTGAATGTTGCAATTTGCAATAGTAACACAGCTTTCACTTGTTGCAGATTTTCTTGATCTCAAAAATGATCAGAATCTTATCTTGAATGATGACAATAACGAAGCTTAAATTCATTAACTCATCAAGAAATGAGAAAGAAAGAAATGAAGATACTGTTAAAACAACAGTCACAGAAGTGATGATCTTTGAACTCAAAGAATTATTAATCAATGCAAAGATGCTCTTGACTTTAATGAACAAAATGATGATAAAGATGAAGTAAGATTGATGATGCTTAAGCTGTTAAAGCTCTTCATTGATATCAAAGAATGCTTGAACTTATTAATGAAAAATGAATGATTGAATTTCATCGAGATTTCATCAGAAAAAGATGATAACTTGAGTGAAATAATTGACAGTGTACTTCAGACAATCAATCAACAAAAAATCTTTCATCAAAAAACATTCTTTCTTTTGATAAAAGAGATTATAATAGTCAACAAAGCTATTTATGTCTTACTTCAACATTTCACGAAAATATAAATGAGCATCTTTTGTCTTGAAAGAATTGTTACAGTAATGATGCAACTTGTGTTATTAATCTGCAAAGATGAAAATAATACAAAGATCATTGACTCAATATTGACTCATTAAATTGTGAATTTTCTTATTTATGATGAGTCGTGACTCGACATAGATGATCTTGACTTGATGAGAGAAATAATGATCATCATTCACGTTTATGCGTTGTATTAAACTCTGCTTTCATGCATTCAATCAATCTTTGTTTCTCTCATATTCAGATATGTCAAGAAACTTCTCAAATCTAAAAGCAATGAAGACAGCAACAAAGTTTGCAAAAAGATAAATAACAAGAGAAGATTGATTGTTTAAGATTTGTGCGATGATCTGAGTTATCATTGCAAGAAACTGAGAATTTAATTTTATATAAATTAAAGAATTGAGAATGATGAACAAAGATGAAATGATAACATTATGTTGTTGAACTTGATTTTGAAGCTTTTGCATTACGTGAAAAATCTCAACTGAATTTTCAATCATACTTTGAGCAAACTGTTTAACAGCATGCTCATCATCGATCAAGAAGTTGTAAAATGACTTCATTTAAGCGAAAGAATAACTAAATGAGATTTCAATGTATGAAAATGTTGCAGAAAGTGTAGATCTTTCATAATGTCAGAAACTGAGCTAAATTAAAGATACTATTAATATAAAAGATTGATATTATTATTACTTTGATAGAATTTAAATACAAGACAATACATCAAATAATGTACAAGACAAAAGATAAAAAGTAAAAGAAAAGAATGAGAACTCAATTTCTATATACATGAATCAAGCAGAATCAAGACTAGACAATAGTTCTATGACTTAAAATTGCAAAGATTCATGCACATGATTGAGATGATCAAAACAGAATTGCTGAAACTAAATTAAAATGATGATGATTAAATTGATGATTTGATTCATTGAACTGCAAAACATATTCAATGAATCAAGATTATTTAAAACATCAATGATTTATGCTTTAAATTAAGTTAGTGATCTGACATCATGACAGTATGTTGCATGCAATATATACAACATATTTTCAATAAATGCATGAGAATGATCAGAATGTATCTTTACTATCAATCAATTAAGCATTGAATGATTGCAATTGCACATTTATATTAACAATTTATTCAACATCTACGTGACATAAGTCAAATCAAGAGAAGAAAAGAATTATTCAATATAATCACATTTTATCTTCTCATCATACACGTCTTTCTTTCATCACACATTTCTCTGCTCAATGAATGATAATCATTGAGCAAGAGAACACAGTTTCTGCGTTACAATCATGAGCATCATGAATGCAAAGAAACATCTTTCGTCTTCGAATCAAAAATTGAATCGAAACATCGTTGTATAGAATATCATCAATGAAGAGCAGAGCAAAGACGATACGTTACAACAAACAGCACAGGCACTCGTAAGAGTTTACTCGAGCGTCACGCGTTGAATAGAAGCTATAGATTCATTATTGATAACACAGTGTCAATTTTATTGTTTCGACGGCGTGAAGTCGTTGTGTAGTCGGCGAGCGGTTTTCTCCCCCAGAGGGTTTTGTTCGTTCGATACACATAGCATAGTTTCCCTCATGGGTCGGGCCTAAACCGATGTCACAAGGGTGTATGAATTCAAATCATGTTCGTGCCCTGGTGAAGCTTCGAAAACTGACTTGTACCTAGCAGGACTAGCTCGCCTACTTTAAAGTGTCGATGGCTTGGCAATATCAATTTTCCGCGCCCACAACGATTAGAGCAACCTTACACAGTAAACCACTAATCGTTCGACGAGTATGGCTAGGCGCGCGAAGAAATCTACGAAAAAGTTCGAGAAGAACCACTTGAAGGATACCATTGAGAAGCGAAAAGAGTTTGCCAAGATAAAGCAACGCCAGCAAATCAAGGCGAAGAAACAGGCTCGAAATGC
>JAABUV010001673.1_pt1 | contig 31734 bp, 40 predicted proteins | sample 5559971 | NCBI WGS metagenome assembly JAABUV01 (sample SAMN10711881, study PRJNA513362) | rock metagenome | isolation source: Antarctica rocks | place: Antarctica: Victoria Land, Knobhead nord | collected 2015-12-19
GCTCGGCGCGCCGCCGCCGCCGGCGGGCAGCCCCAGCCCGTACGTGCGCTTCTCGGCCGCGCTCGCCGCGCAGGCCGGCCTGCGCGAGGCGCAGATGGTGGCCACGCCAGCGCACGCGCCGCCATACCTGCGCGGCGGCGCGCATCACGCGGGCAGCCTGAGCTCCAGCTCGAGCGCAAGCTTGGGCACGGTCGCGGGCGCGGCGCGGCCGCCGCCGCCGCCGGCGGGCCTGCCCGCCGCGCCCGCCGCGCCCGGCAGGGCGGGCCTGGGCCATGCCGACGCCGGCCTCGCGCGCGCGCCGCTGCCGCACGGGACCCGCGCGCTCCACGCGCACGCCTTTGCGCCGCCGCCGCTGGCGCAGGGCAACGCGGCGCTGGGCGGGCTTCTGCCGCCGCTGCCGCACCTTGCGCCGCCGCCGCCGCCGCCCCCGCCACCGCTGCCGCCGCCGCACTGGCAGCTGCCGCCAGCGCCGCCGCAGCCCCCCTCGGGGCTGCCACTGCTGCCGATGCCTGCATCGGCGGCGATGGCGTCGCAGGGTCTGTCCCAGGGTTTGGGCGCGGGCGGCTACCCCGTGGGCACGTACGCGCCGCCCGCGGGCGCGGCGCTGGAGGAGTGGATGGCGCAGTACCAGCTGGCGGCGGCCATGTCGCAGGCGGCGCAGGCGCAGGCGGGGCCGGGCGTTGCAGGCGGCTATGGCAGCAGCCCGTACCCTGGCGGGTATGATGAGGCCGCCGCATACGGCGTGCTCGGGTATGGGCGGGGCCACTACAGGGAACCCCCGCCCGGACCGCAGCAGCAGCTGGGCCGGGGGCCCTGGGGCTGATGCGGCCGACCGCCCAACGTGGCGCGAGGTGTGGCAGCCCTGGGGCGGGCCTGGGCCTGGCAGGCAGAGGTTAGTTGCCAGAGCCAGGGCAAGGTTTGAGCCCGCGAAACACGCATTTTTTCCAGGGCAGTGGTGGGGCGTCTGGCTGGCATGGCCCTCTTGCGCCCAGTCCACCTTGTCTCCAGATCCTGTCTGCACGTCTATGGGGGCAACGCGTTGGGAGCCTGGGAGGCGCTGGGGAAACGAGTTGCGGGGTCCACCCTGTGGGCGTGCGCGGGCGCCTTGCTGCTGAGGCGCCCCGCACAGACATGTACTGCGGTAATCCGTGTTTTCTTTTCTGCGCATAGCGGTCGCAGGGCCGAGGTGACGGGTGTGTGTCGGGCGGGTTTGCCAGGTTTTCAAACTGTTCTCCCGTTCTGCTGACCCCGCCGCATGCCGCGCCCGTTTCGGGCAGGGTCGCTCGCGGCCGCCCGCCCTCACAAGGCCGGAGGGCGCGGTGGCTGCCTGGCCGGGCCGCAGAGCTGTCGGCTGGCGCGCAGGCGGGGGTGTGCTGCACGCAAGAGGCCTGCCCACCGCGGGTCAGGCGGTGGGAGGTGCCCAGGCTGCTCAGGGCCCTTGCGCCGCCCGGCGGAGCACGCTTGGCCGGGTCCTGCCAGGCGGTGCTCCGCGAATCCGGAAGCTGCCTGGCTGCTGGGCGCAGGAGGCACCCTGCGCAGCGCCCGCTGCATAATGCAGGGGCGGAGGGCGAGGGTGCGTTTGCCACAGGTTTGGCCCGGACCGGTCTCTTTCTCTGAAGCAGGCAGCCCAGGCGCTGCCTCCTCATGTTGGCAGCCTAGGATTTTGCGCTCGCGCCGCGGTTCCCTCCGCTTCCCGCCGCGCACGTGTCGTGCAGCGCCGCAAGCGGGGCCGTGCTGCCGAGCAGCGTCGCGCGCCGCGCGATGTGTGCCTGGAGGCAACTTAGATGTGCACAGGCTGGGGGGTAGGGCGCGTGTCAGAGCTCAGGGCGTAGATGTATTGTTTGGGGGGCTGCAGGTGCCGCGGACGGCTCAGCCTCAGGCTGACCTGGGCTGTCGCGCGCGCGCTGCAGTTTGAGGGATGGGCCGTGCAACTTCTGGTTGCAAGACAGGTGCTCTGCTGGCACCTGAGTGCGCGTGGCCCGCGCTTGCTTGGGGCATCATGAAACGCCTGCTCGAAGGGGGAGGGGCGAGCAATCGGTGGGGCGCGCGCTGTGCGGGTCCTGTAGCCTTTGTTTTCGTGCTGCCTATTCTTTGGTTGTTGCACTATCCACAGGCAGGCTGGGATCTCGGGGCCGGGGCCGGTCGAGCTGCCGGCTGAGAGTGAGCCGCACGCCAGCGTCGCGCGGCGAGGGGAACGCGTCTCGAATGGTAGCTGCACCCCCCCGGACCCCACCTACATGCGCCTGCGCGGCAGGGAGCGCCTTTTTCCCTGCCGCGCCGCGCCGCCGCGCTCTGCACTGCCTGCCACCGCGTTGCGCGGCCCGCGCCGTATGGCCACGGTGCACCGCGTTGCGGCAAGGCATTCAAGCCGCTGGAATTCTGGGTAGTTGCGGACGTTCTCGAGCAGCGCCTGCAGGCGCGCCGGGCGCGGCTGCCTGTCGGCCAGCTGGCATGCTGGGCAGGCACGCCCGGTGGGGCCCTGGGTGCTGCAGGAAGATCTCCCGGCCGCGCTCCCTTTTCTCGCTGAGCTTGTGCATGATCATATGAAGTGCGCGGCGGTCGGCCCTGCCAGTGCTGCGCGCTCGACCCCCGATCAGCAGTCTTTTGCGCTCCTGCAGTGAGCTTGCGCCATGCGGCTCCGGCCAGCCTGGCACACTGCTTGACATGCTTGATTGGGCTGTTTCTGAGGGGCATAACAAGCTGCTGCGCTGTGTACTCGATCATGCGTGCGCGTCCTCGCTGTTAACAAACAACGAGGGTCGGCCCACATGCTACCGACACGAGTCAAAGCTCTTGGCTGCTCACTGGCTGGAACCAACCAGACGTGCTGCATGACTCGAGCACACAGCTGTTGTTTGCATGGCAACACATTCAGCAGGCAACACATTCAGCAGGCATGCCAGCGCTGTGTGTGGATGTGCTATGCCTCAATCACATGCGCGTATGCATATGCAGTGCTACTGCAAAGTCTTCGCAAAACAGGATGTACGTGCCTCAGGGCCTCAGCAGATCGCAGGGAGAAGCGGCCCCTCTGACAGTCCGTCACGGCCCGCGCTAGCACCAGTCCATGTGCACAGCGACCTCCCCGCAGGCGCGCGGGGCGAAGTCTGCCCTAAGCGTAAACTCTGTGCGATGTCCGCCGGCGGCGGCCGCAGCCTCGCGCGGTCCCGGCTCGCCCTCAGCGCGTGCTGGGGCCCCTCGGCCCGCGGCCGCCGTGCGCAGGCGCTGCGGCTGCGCGAGCAGGTAGATGGCCTGGCGCCAGGGGTGCGGCGCGCCGGGCGGCCCCGGCGCCGTGGTCGCCTGCGGCGCGCCGGGCGGTCAGAGCGGGGCGCGCGACCCTCACATGTCTCACGCTGGGCAGGGCTGACGCCGTGACATGGAAAAAAACGCAAAACGGCGCGTGTGCTCGCCAGCGTTGACTAAGAATTAAGGTGCAAGAGCCCAGGGCTGGCATGGCGGGCGCAGCACGCGGGAGCGCGCGGCCGCACCACCAGGCCGGGGTCATCAGGACAGAGGTCGTAGTCCAGCCAGAGCACGAGCGCATGGCACATGCCCTCCTCGCTGACCCTGCCAAAGTCAGCACAGCGCGCAGGTCGGCGTGTCCCCAGCATCACCACGCTAATCTTGTCAGGAGGAGGCCGGAGGCTTCATGACCCCGTGCCCCCGTTCTTGCTTGCAGCTCTCCTCTGCATGCTCATAGACTCGCCAAGAGCAGGCCATTACAAGGATGATTGTGGCAGACGCCAGCATGGCAGTCTGCTGACCCGCAGGCGCTGCAAGTGCACATGCCCTGCAAGCGCAGTTTCAGGGCGCGAGCGCGCACCGCATCAGCGTGCTCCGCCCGCCGACGCGCGCGGCTGCCCCGCTCCCGTGCAGGTCCAGCATCAGCAGGCCCGCCGGCCGGGTCAGCTCGCGGTAGCCGGGGCCGCACTGCCAGGTCGGCCGCGCCAGCGGCGGCGACAGCGCGACGCCGCCCTCCCCGGCCTGGAAGCCTGCGCAAGGCATCAAGCCGCTATTGTCCTGTCCGCAAAGCACGGGATGCATGTCCACGCATTCAAATCACATCTTTCTTGATCCAGGCGTCCATCCGCCTCCCTTCACAGGCACAGGGTTGCACATACATCAGCAGAGTGCTTCGGGCTTGCACTTCGGGTACCTTGGCAAAAGATTCCATCAGACCCAATGTGGCCGTCTGTATCAGGACGCGTAGAAGAAGGCACGGAAAGCAGGCGCGGCGCGCCATGCATGAGGATACGGTTGCATAGGCGCAGGTCGAAGCCTTCCACGCTGCCGACCGGCGCGCAGGTGCGGTGCAGCTCAGGCAGGCTCACCGCCATGCCCATGAGCCGCGCTGCGCGCACACAGAGGCGTTTCGCTCGTAGTAACGCCGCTGGCCTGGCGGGCAGTCTGTGCGCACCAAGCCGGACTGGTAGCCTCGCAGGAGGCGACCCCCGCACCCTATCGCCGTACCCTATCCCCACACCCTGACCATGCGCGCCGTGGCACCTGAGCCGGCCGCCTGCTCGTGTGGCAGTGGCGTGCGGGTGGCAGGGGGGCAAGGGCGCGCAGGGCGGCGCAGGGCTCTCGCACCCCTGTAGGGCACGGTGACGTGGTCTGCGCTCAGCACGCCCGCCCTCACAAGGCGCTCCCGCTCGCGCTGCCACGCCCTGCGCGGCCGCGGGGCTACTAGCACACTGGCACGTCGGCCTCCCCATGAGCTTGTGAATCCGCGCTCACTTCACAGCAGCATCGCTGGCCTGCCGCAGCCTCATGATCCTTGCAAGATGCAGTCATAATGCCTTCGCTCAGAGCTGCAGCTTGATGCATGAAACAGAACGGCATCCCTTGCTCTTCGACCGCACCATGGCGGCGACGGCGAGACAGCAGGCTCCAGCGACGCGCTTCACACGCGCTTTCAAACAGCGCACCCCGACACAGCCCGCCAGCGGGGTCCCGCACATGAGGTGCGCCCAGGGCAGCTGCGGCTCGCAGGCGCGGTAAAAGGGCTCGGCGAGCAGCAGCACCGCCAGCGCCGCGCCCCGCCCAGCCTGCAGCGCGTCGTCCAGGGCGCCCGCGCGCACCTTGGCCGCCAGCCCCGCGGCCGCGACCGCCTCCGCCGTGCACTGGCGCGACAGCGGCAGGTCCTGTGGCGCGCCTCAGCGGGAAGTCGTCAGTTTACAGGGTAGGGTGGGGTAGGGTAGGGTTAGCGTAGCGTCTGTCGTGCGCGCAGCAGGTGCAGACTGTCACACGAGATGCATGAGTTGGTCTGGTATCTTGTGCGGCTTTGCTCGGCTGGGAGGGCGCCGCGCGCCTGGACCGCCTGCACGCTTGCCACGCCCGGACATGCTGCCGCGAGCAGGGCCAGCAGCGGGCCGTCGCCGAGCGCCAGCGCGTAGACGCCGGCCGGCTCGCGCGCGCGCTCGCGCGGCGGCCCGCGCGCTGCGCCCTGGCGGAGGCGCTCCGTCGCGGAGCGCACCGCCGCCGCAAACGCGGCGCGGCGCGGCGCGTCGCCCAGCGCCCACAGGCGCTCCGGGCTGCACAACGCGCCCAGCGGTGATGGCTGCGCGGGCTCTGCGCGCCCGGGTGGCGCCGCCGTTCAGCAAGGAGACAGCTGCGAAGAGTTGCACTTGCGTGCCAACCTACGCCAACCCACTGCATACTGCGCATTTTCTCAACAGACTCTGGCTCGTGTGGCTCTGTTCTTGGCCAGGGCACGCAGTCCATGGCCAGGAGTATGCAAGTGAACATTACCTCAGAACCAACAGCACAGTTGCTGTGGAACGCAAGCCGGGTATCAGGACCACTTGAGCGCTCTGGGCGAGCGGGGCAGGCAACTTCGGATGCAAGTAACCCCGCAGCAGGCGCTAGGCAATGACTACATGGTGCAGAGGGAGTCTGCCCCACCTGGCGCATCCGCGAGCGTGACAGAGAAGCTCAGGTCGCTGTGCGCTGCGCGAAGCCGGACGACCTCGCCCTGCCCTGCAGCCAGGCGCGCACCAGAACGCGTCAGCCCGGCCTCCACTGTGCAGCTCCACTCTGCAGCTCCAAGCGACAGGCTGGCTTGCTCTTTTTGCAGCGCGGCCTGCCCAGGCCAAACGCGCGCCGCGCGTGCGCTCCGCACGCCTGGCTGCCTGGCTGCCCATGTAGTGCATACCTGCGAGCGGTGCTGCCACAAGCAGCGGTGGCGACAAATATCATGGCGTGCTGATGCGCAGCGCGCTCACTTCTGTTGCGCTTGGACTCTGCGGTGACACATGCCACGTGCGCTGGCGGGTCAGCGGGCGCGCACGCAGGCGCTGCGGCGGCTGCAGCGGCACCCAGCAGGGCGTCCAGTGGTCGCGCCATGCCTGCTCGGACAGCCGGCGCGCGCCGTCCCCTTCAGCGCTCCGCGCGGGGTTGGGGCCGGCGCCGGGGCCGGCCGGCCGCGCCCAGCAGGGCGCCGTGGACAGCCGGGCGCCGCCGCCTGCATCCATGCGCAGCTCCCACCAGACGACTAGCGCGTGCGCGGTGCCCGCAGCCGTGGCCGCCACCTGCACGCGGGCGGGGGGGGGGGGGGGATTGCAGCCCTCACAGTGCTGCCCCACGCACTCGTGGCCGCCATCTGCATGCGAGCGGGGATGCAACCTTCACAGCGCTGCCCGACGCAGGCGGAGCGGCCACCCGGAGCCCAGCGCATGTGCCGTGCTCGCCCCCCGGGAGGTGCCAGCAGGCCGGCAGAGGGCGCGGCTGCTGGCCAGCGGCGCGCTCACCAGCGCCGGTACACCCGGGCGAAGGCCTCAGGGCGTGGCTGCGACCGTGCCTCACATGTGGCCTGAGGGGCGTTGCATGCAGGACGGCACGAAAAGGGACAGGGCCGCGCGCCTGCAGGTCGGCCGTCCGCCCGCCGGCGGGCGGGGCCGCAAAGTCAAAGCCGAACAGCTGCGCCGGCTGCGACAGCGGCCGCAGCGCGGGCTGGCCCGGCTGCTGCGCAGGCGGCGCAAGGCTGGGCGGCGCGGCGCAAAGCGAGTCCAGGTGGCACGCGCGAGGGCCAGCTTGCGCGGCGAAGCCCGGCGGGGCGAGCGCCGGGCCGTGCTCCGCGCCCAGGGCGCGCTCGGCGGCCGGCAGGTCCTGCGGCGCGCGGGCAGCTGCAGCAGGCTGGGAGGGCGCACGGGGTGCCACACCCAGCATGGGGTGGACGGCAGTGTATGCCTGACCGTGCTCATGCTGAAAGGCGTGACATGTCGGCAAGTTGCTGCCCGACAGCATAACAGGCACCTCCTGCGTCGACTCAGCCCGGGACATTCTGCCGCGAGGCAGGGTCGACACAACTCTGCATGCGGGTGCCAGGTCATGGACAGCCAGCAGCAAGCACAGGCCGCGCGGCCGGCTCATGCCCGGAACGGGGGTGGCGCGGGGGGGGCGCATGCGCGCGTGGCCGCCGCAGCGAGCGCACCCAGCAGCGCCACAGCCACTCGCTGTCCACAAGCTGCGTTTGGAGCTCAGCGCCTGCCGGCACCACGGCTCCGCCGGCCTGGCGCGCTCTGCACTGTCGGGCCGGACGCTGCGCAGTTGGTGGGCGGCCGGACGGGCTGGGACGTGCTGGAGACGGTCGCTGTGCAGGCCGCCGCAATACGAGCAGTGCACACACTTATCTGCTGTACGACCAACCCCCTCCAGGCCTGGCTTTGGGCATTGCGCCAAACCCTGTCTGCATGTCCTCACATGGGGCCCATGAGTCTGCGCGCTGCAGCTCTCGCAACACTGCACAGCCAACGCCTGTGCCGCTGTATAAACATACAGAGGCAGCAGTTACAGCAGTTCTGCTCGCATGAAGTGTGCACCCTGCCTGACTTATGGATACCCATAGGCCTGCGCTGCGCGCCTCGAGCAAATGGGCCGTGGCATGGCGCATCGTGGGCAGCGCCCCTTCTCCAAGCAGCTCCGAGTCAAAGATCTCTGTGACCACCACGGCGGCCCTGCTGCCGCCCAGGTGCATGCCTGCATACACGCCAGCGGTCGGTGCAGCTCCGGATGGAGAGCCGGGGACCCTGCCCTCAAGGTTCCAGCAGCCCAGCTTGAGGGCTGGCAGCGTGCACCTCAGGCTGTGTCCACAGGCGGAAGGGCGCACTGCTGAGCTCGTCCGACCGCTTGGCCACGATGGTGATGTCCCGCACCGCTGCGCAGCCCTGGGCAGCCACCACGCGCCGGGCGAGCTGCGCCATGGGGCCAAACGTCTCACACGCGAAAACTCCCGCCTGGAGGGTGGACGGTGAAGCAGCCCTGTGGTCGCAGCGCAGAGAGCTGGGGTGCAGGCAAGGAGTGAAAGCGTCTGTACACCGCGGGTTGCGAAGACCTGCACTCCCTGCAGCAGCACTATGCACAGCGAGCGGGTGCCTGCACCGCGCCGCCAGCAGCGCCAGCAGCCCCGTGCCCGTCCCGATGTCCAGCACTGGTCCGCTGCCTCTGCTCGCTCTGACGGCGTCCTCAATGGCGAGCGCGTATGCGCGGTTGCGAGTGCTGTCGTGCAGCATGTCCAAGTACAGAGAGGAGGAGCGCAGCAGCTCCGCAACGGCCTCATCCTCGGCGCTGTCTGCACGGGCTTGGAGCGTGTGGAAAGCAGCCCTGCAGGCTTGAGCGCAGCAAGGTTGCTTGGACAGCTACCTGCTTCCGCGCCGCGTCCCACAGCTACCCACTCCAGTTCGCCCGTCTCTGCGTTCACAGCCTGCACAAAGCTGACGTCATCCTCGACCATCTGCCGGTCTGCCGGCAGGTAGCCCTCTCCGGGCTAGGCGTTCTTGCAGCACTTGGCAACGGCCAATGCAAGGCATGTGTTTGGCACCAACACCAGCTATCTTTCAGTGGCAGTGTTCAGCACTGCTGTCCTCCAATAGTGCTGCCTTGCAGCTCTCAGGAAACCACCGTGTGCACTTGCTTATACGTCAGGCGTTCTCTCCCTCGTCTCCATCGTCTCAATCGTGCCATGCTGAGCCATGTGCAATCATGCCTACCTGACACCCAGGTCCACACCCCCTTAAACATGTTGGTCAGGCCTCAACGAACGCATGCATCAGCTCATGTGCAGCTGGTCAGGTCGTCTGTCCAGTACAGGAGCAGGACAGGCTCGCCGCCGGCAGCGCCACCGTGGCACAGCACGCCGTTCTCCGCCAGCGTCCTGTTCAGGTCCAGCTCGACCAGCTCATACTCGGCGGGCGCGCGCTCTGCAGCCGCCGACACCCCCCTCGCGGCTGCCTCGCATGGCCCCGCGTCGCTCCTGCTGTCGGCAGGACCTGGCAGCGGCGCTTCGGGACACGCCGCCAGCTCGCCGCTGCCAGCGGCGCAGCCAGGCGCCTGCCCCTCGGGCGGCGCGGGCCCGGGGGGCAGGTCCCCGGGGTGGCCGCCGGGCGCCGCGCAGCCGGCCGCGCGGCTCGCGCTGCACGGCGGCACGCTCGCGCGCGCGCCAGCGCCCGCGGGGCCCACGGGCCGCATCGCCTTGAAGATGTAGCTGCGCGCATGCGCATTGAAGGCCGCGTACCGCTGGCGCAGCTCCGCCAGCGACTCCTCCTCCGGCACCTGGGGCGCGGCGCTGCCCCTTACCCTAGGGTTTTCCGCACAAGGCACAGGCGCACATAGGGACCTGCAGGCGCGCTCGGGCCATTTGGGGCATCAATGCGGCCGCATGCATCTGCCTGCGGCAGGCGGGCCTGCATGGTCATGGCTGCGCAGCACGACATTGGCCTGCATGCGCGGCGCGGTGCTGCTGGACAGGCGGGGCGCGGCACCTCGAGACTGACGTCCGGCTGCGCGGCGGTGCCGTGCGTCAGCACGTTGCACAGGCGCACGCGGCACGCGCGCGCCGTCAGCGCGCCCACCCGGTAGCGAGCGTGGTCGCGCCACCAGGGCACGTCAAAGCTGATGTCCCACTCCGTGGTGGGCGATGTCGGCCCGACGTGCACGAAGCGGCCCTGTGCACACCTCCGCTGGTTGTGCAGGCCGTGCCATGATGCAGCTGTGGGCTGCAGAGCAAGACAACTTGCATTCAAGTGGCAGATCGCAGCACGTTCAGCACATACCCAGCAGCAGCTCTAAGAGCAGAGCGGTGTGGTGCAATGATACGTTGGAGAGCCTGGTGGTGGTGGAAGCACACGTAGTGCAGTGCCGCACAACGCACCTGGGGGCAGTATGGCTGCCGCAGGTTTGTGTCGGGCGCAGTGTGCTGCCGGACACCTCCTGACCGAGCATCAAACCTGCGCTGCCACAGCAGCTGCTTCCTCTCTGCTTTCACTTGAAACCATTACTATTGCCAGGAAAGTGGTCCTGCAGCCGCACCAGTGCGAGATGTCGCTGCCGGCAGCCCGCAGCAGGGGCTCCGCTAGGGGCCCCGCGCTGCCCTGCATATTGTGCAGGTGTAAGGCCCAGGGGTACCTGTAGAGGGTGCGCAACTCAGTAGCAAGCGTATGGGCTGGCCTGCACGAGTGTGCTGACGTTGAAGACGCTTCCCAAGAAGGAGACCCAGGCATCGTCTGGGGCGCAGTGCTGAGCCACCTGGCGCACCAGCAGCGCCGCGCGCTGCTTGGCAACACCCAGCAGTGTACCACAGCGGGCCACGTGCTTTGAGCGTCCCGGGCCTGCCACCTCACGCGGCGTAAAGTAGCGCGGCTGGTCCGGGAAGGCCTGCAGGGAGCAAACACCTGAGTGCTGCGCCCAGGGCTGCTGGCAAGGGAGCTTGCTATGCAGTCAACTGCGTACCACGTGTGTGCCGGGGCACCACTCAGCTGACATCTGCGCTGAAGCTATCATCTCGAGCTATTACCAGGGGTGGGGAAGCGCGCTTCACAACAGCCCATGGACGGCTGATAGGTGAGCGGTTTATAGGCTATTCGGCGTTCTCAAATTTGTCCGGCGCTGGACGAGCGATGGTCGAGTCGAATGAATGCAGAATGAAGAGCATCGAGTTCCGTTTGAAAGTCGACGCGATGAGGGTAAGCAACCCTACATGCTTCAGGCATTACATACGTCCCGTGGAACACCGCGCAATCAGACACGCAGCAGGCGCTCCAGGCGGCCCTCAACCCCAGCCAGCGCCGGGAGCACCGAGCGCGCCAGGTCGCCGCCAACCTCTGACGCGCGCGCCAGCTCGGCCGCCAGCGCGCGCGCCGCTAGGTCCGAGCCTAGCCGCACACGCCCAGTCAGCCACAGTGCACGCGCTTCAACTACAGCACCTTGGCAGGGTCTCTGTTCGTCCCTGACCATGCTCCTCAAGCAGGGTTTCTGTTCGTCCCTCAGACTGGCGAGCGCTGAACTGCGCGCTTCAGCAGCTGCCACCGCAGGCCACCGGGCGCGCCTGCAGCCGCGGCGCGCTGCCAGCGCAGCTGCTGCTCCAGCTCCGCGCATGTGCGCCGCAGCCGCGCCGCCTCCGCCGCTGCCGCCTCTGCCGCTGCCGCCGTCGCGCGCTGCGCGGCAGCCGGCGACCCCGCGGCCCCCGCCGCGTCACCCGCCACCCTTGTCGGGGACGCCGGCGCTCCGGCGCCGGACTCGCTCACAGCCGCGCCCGGCCCATTGCCAGCGCCGCCCGCAGCGCTCGCGCCGGGCGCCGGGGCGGGCTCCGCGGCTCCGCCTGCGGGTGCTGGAGCAGGGTGGCCGGGGGCGCCGGCAGGGCTGGGGTCGGGGCCAGGGTCTGCGCCCTGCGGCGACCAGCGCGCGCTCTCCTCCAGCAGGTCCTTGAGCCGCTCGACCTGGCTGAGCCCCGACTGCGCCTGCGCCTCCCACGCGCCCGCCGCCTCGCGCACCTCCGCCAGGCTCTGCGCCGCGCTGCTGGCTTCAGCACAAGGGCCCAGCTTCACAGCAGGGAATTCACAGTTCAAAGCGCAGTGTCCGTTCAAACATCAGAACGCAATATTTGCTGTGCGGCCCGGGCGCGCGATGCTCAGCTGTGCGTGTTGCGGGTGCAGGGGTCACACGAATGCTTGCGTGGCGGGCATGCGCGCCTGCTGCAGCACGCCGTTCTCGAGCGCCAGGCGCTGCGCCTCGGCCGCCTGCTCGTCCAGCTCCAGCAGCAGCTTGTCGCGGCTCGCGCGCAGGCCCGCCACCTGCGCCGCGCAGACACAGAGTGACGTCCCCGAGCCGTGCGGCCGCACTGAGCAGTCAGGTGGACGATCGTGCGCCGAGGCCCAGTTAGAGTGCGAACATAGCCCAACTTGCTGGGGCTTACACATTGATGATCATAACACAGGGAGGCAGGGAGCTGGTCCAGAGCGCGCTGGCATAACTATAGCACACCCTGCGGTGCAAGCTTCTCAGCTTCACAGCATACCAGCCCCTATAGTATGCTTCCATGTTATGCTTGTGCCACCAGTCAATGCAAGACTGCTTAGACCAGACACTTGGAAGCAGACATGTAGGTTCCGGCCAGGCAAGGGTGCCCCCCGTGCCTGCCGCTGCGCCCGGTCGAGCGCTTCCTCGGCAGCAGCCTGCGCGGCCTGCAGCCCCGCCGCGCCGTTGCCCTCAGCTGGCAGCCCTGCCGGCCCCGCGTCCGCAGCAGCGGCCACAGGGTCGCCGGGCGCCCCTGGGTCCCCGTCTGGAGGCCCGGCGCCGTCGGGACGCACGGCTGCGGCCTCGGCGGCCTGCGCGCGCGCCAGCGCCGCCGTGCGCTCGGTGCGCGCAGCGTTTAGCGCGGCCACGAGCGCTGCCGCGCGGCCGCGCTCCTGCTCCAGCGTGCGCCACAGCTCTGCGCGTGCGCAGGCGCCGCTGATACTGGCATCCTAAGAGTCGCAAACTGGATACCCTGCCAAGTCTGCACCTAGCTGGTTCACGCCGGCGCCCTGTCGCTGTGGGGTCACGCAGGCGCGGCACTGAGAATGCTGCAGCTGTGAGCGCAGCGAGCAGCTCAGGGCCGACTTACGGCAGACGGTGGGACGGCTTTGTGCTTGCATGCTGGGGCCAGCGCGCTGCAGCGGCGGCGCGCATCCTGCCAGGGACGGGCCCGTACCGGCCTCGCCGCCTTCCGCGTCGCGTGAAGGCCCGCGCGCAGCCGCGCCGCCCCCCGCGGCCCGCTCCGCCTGCAGCTCCGCGCGCACGGCGGCCGCGGCCTCCTCGGCGGCGGCCTGGCCGTCCTCGGCGTCGGCCGCCCGCTGCTGCGCCGCCTGCGGCAGCCGGGCCCTCCTCAGCTGCAGCCGGGGCTGGAGCAGGGCGACGCAAGGGGTGAAGGTGGGTGTCAGGACTCCAGCGAGGGAGCTTGCCAGCGCCCTCAGCCTGCAGCCGGACGGCAGCGCACGCAGGACTTGCCCAGGACGTGGGGTCGGCTACCGAAGGCGTCTGTCCCCCTCAGCGCAAGGTCCTGGTGTGCCAAGTGTGAACTACATGGGGAAGCGCCGCACCAGCAGGCTGGTGGCCAGCTCCTCCCGCGGGCGCTGCAGCCGCGCGCGCGCGGCCTCTGCGGCCTCGCAGCGCGCGCTCGCGTCGGCCAGCGCTCGCTCCAGGGCGGCCGCGCGCTGGGCTTGCGCCGGCTGCTCCGCGGCAGCTGCCTCCAGCTCCCGTACGCGCACCGCCATCCCGTCGCGCTGCATGGTTGCCTGCACGGCGAATGAAGTTGGCAGCAGTGCCAGGCGTGTGAAAGTGGTGGAGCGGGGTGGCAAAGCACTCCGCAGGCGTTCTGTGCCTGGGTGAGTGACCGGCGGCAGGCATAGAGCTCTGCTCGCAGGGCGCTTGCGCTTGCAGCAGAGTCCTCCATCCTGGAGCAGGGCCTGCTCAGCTCAGTCGCTTAGGCAACTCTGTTATGATGCGGACTCCGTAGCGCTCAGATCAACTTCGATGAGCACGTGGGTGCTGTGGCCCTCCAAGTTCGCCTTGAGCTTCTTTCTAGTGCAGCTGTTCTTAATTGAGTTGCGAGGGTCTGGCCTAGGTAGGCTCAAGCAGGCTCGGCCATCCTGGACGTGGACCCTCGTCCTCACTTGCCGTGGGGCTCAGAAAAGCTCTGTTTGAGATTCTCAAAGGCCTGCTGAAGCAAAGCAGTGTTTTGCAGTATGCCTACCTTCTTGCTTGGTCACACGTGCTTGCCTGGGCACCTGTTCGGCAGCGCTCGGTGCTGCCCGCTAGCATCCACGAGCAGTAGCGCATTTACGGGACAGCATCGCGTACAAAGCGCACAGCATGGTGCAGCACAGCAGTGCAGGCGACACCCCCAGCTGCAGGTGCGCCTTGCGTCGCCGCGCGCACGCTGTAGCAGCTGCTATGGCGTGCTGTGTGGCTGGTGCTGCGGAGGTAGCAAGGACGCTTGTGTGGCCGGGCGTGTGGCAGGTGGTCTGCCGCGACTACCCCAGGCCAGCGCTGGAGACGTCTGCGCCCTTCAAGGAGGCTGCGGCGCTGTCGTCAGAGCTGAAGAGGTTCCAGCGCCCTGAGCGGCCGCTGCGGGTGCTGATTGCAGGCGGCGGTGCGCGCCTTACTGCCTCCTGCCTGCGCACTGGGCTGGACCCTCTCGCGATATACACACCAAGCGCTGTCTTTGGTTGTCGCTCCAACATGCCTTACGTACGCTTCATTGTGATGTGTTTAGGCAGGTGGTGGGCGTGTGCTTGGCCGTGGTGCGTGGGCGCAGAGCGGAGGGTTGTGCCGGGCATGCAGGCCTGGCGGGCCTGAGCACAGCCAAGTATCTGGCAGACGCGGGGCACCAGCCGGTGGTGCTGGAGGCGCGCGACGTGCTGGGCGGCAAGGTGTGCGCCTGGCGCGACGATGACGGCGACGTGTACGAGACCGGGCTGCACATTTTCTTCGGGTGCGCTGCGGCGCCGTGGGAGTGGAGCAGGCGGGTTGTTTGACGCGCAACCTTAGAAAGCTTGTTTGTCAATGCGAGTGTAACTTTTGGCTGATGTGCAAGCCTGAAAGTTTTTCTTGGTTTCATGCGTGTGATATAACAAATAACAGCGCGCTGTGCTCCAAAGCTTCCGCCACCCCTGGTGTAGCAAATATTGTCTGAATTATTTGAGCATTCCGTTGAGGTGCTTAGCAGTAGTAAAGTATACAGCACACAAGTTCTTGCCTGGTTGCCATGCCCCTCTGTTGCACACACAGGCACCGACATGGAGTGTGGCGGCAGGGCGTACCCCAATGTACAAAACTTGTTTGGCGAGCTGGGCATCGACGACCGTCTGCAGGTGCGTATGTTCACAAGGCGCAACACCATCATACAACGACTAGTCCTGTACTGTGCCAAGCAGGGCGTATGACTTTATGCACGGTGTCCTCCATCCGCTTGTATGTTTGCTCGTATGTTTGACGTTGACTAGCGTGAGTAGCCGGGACTGCCCTGCTCCGGAAGACGCTCGAGCGCTAAAGTCGGACTGGGCCGCGCCAGTGGAAGGAGCACAGCATGATCTTCGCGTCGCGCGACATCCCCGGCCAGTTCAGCCGCTTCGACTTCCCGCCCTGGCTGCCTGCGCCCTGGTGCGCGCCTGCCTGAGTTCTCCACGCTGGCGGGCCGGCCTTAGCATCGCTCCACACCTGCAGCTGCGTTCTTATGACAATAGCTGCCCATGTCAGCTCATAGTGCCCGGCGTGCAAGTTAAACGGGTGCTCAATACAGCTGTCATTTGTCACCATATGAGCTCACACTGCTCGGTGTGCAAGCACACAAAGCGTCTGTGTCGGCGGTGCAGGAACGGCATCTTTGCCATCCTGAGGAATAACGACATGCTGACGTTCCCGGAGAAGGTCCAGTTCGCGCTGGGCCTGCTGCCGGCCATCATCGTGCGTGCCCAGCGCAGGGGCGGCAGCTCGTTAGAAGCCGCGCTGCATGCTTGGTGTCGTGGGGTTAACGCCGCTGTCAGGCCACATGAGCGCAGCAAGAAGAGCACTTGGCGCACCCTGTGCTTAGCTCGTTGTGTTTCAGTAAAGCAGTTGTGCAAGCCCTACGAGTGATTGCGGACGTGGTTTTGGCGTGGTGCTGGTGAACTTGAGTCACTGTCAGGTTGCTCAGTCAGAAAATGACAGGATGTGAGGGGCTGTTGCGCGCGCGTGCGGCAGCAAGGCCAGTCGTACGTTGAGAAGCAGGACGACAAGACGGTGAAGGAGTGGATGAAGCAGCAGGCGCGCGGGCGCACCTTGTCGTGGCGATGCTACTGCTGTTAGCTCGTTTGCGCATCTCGTCAGCGCCAGCAGCTTCAGGACCACTCAATGTTGCCGCGCTGCGCCTGCAGACAGGCTCTCACGTATGTACTCTGCCCCCCAGGGCGTGCCCGAGCGCGTGAACGAGGAGGTGTTCATCGCGATGGCCAAGGCGCTCAACTTCATCAACCCCGATGAGCTGTCCATGCAATGTGCGCCGCGCGGGCGCCTGCGTGACGCGGCCCCACTGCGCCGCCTGTGCATTGCGGCACGCTGCACCGCCTGCGTATTGCAGAGGTCTGAAGCGGGGCACTGCGCACGCAGGCGTCCTCATCGCGCTGAACCGCTTCCTGCAGGCGCGCGGCGAGGGGCTGTGCTACCTAGGGCTTGGCCCCGCTTGTTTTGGCTCATCGTGTTGTGCGTATGCCGAACTGGCGTGAGTGCATGCTAGCATATGTTCCGGGTGTGCACAGGTTGCAAAGCCTTGTGTGCTCTGTTGGCGGTGACGCCTGCTGCTGTGAGTGCAAAGCATGCCCGAGAGGCTGGGGAGGAGCTGCAAGCGCCCTGATTGCCTGGCGGCCCTGCGGCAGGAGACGCACGGCAGCAAGATGGCCTTCCTGGACGGCTCGCCGCCCGAGCGGTGCGGGCGCTGGCTATTGCACGATCGCGCGTGGCGGGTTTGCGCATGCGTGCGGGGTCGTCGCACAGCATGCAGGCTGTGAGGGGCCAGATATTACAGTGATGCAAGCAGCTCTGCAGGGCCCTGAGGCAAGGCACCCCGGCATCCTTGGCTGGGCGCTGCGGCGAACACCAGCTCGCTGCATGGGTGCTGCCATTTTCAGAAGCGGCCACCCTACCCTGACATACCCTACCATGCGGCGCAGGCTGTGCGCGCCCATGGAGGAGTACATTCGCGGGAAGGGCGGCGAGGTGTGCACGGGCGTGCGGCTGCAGCGCATTGAGCTGGACGGCGGCGGCAGCGTGGCGGGCTTCCGCCTGTCGGACGGCTCGCTCGCGACCGCCGACCTCTACGTCTCTGCCATGCCCGGTGCGGCTGCATGCCGAGGGGTTGTGTTGGCAGGGCCATCTCGCCAGGGCCAGGGCCATCGTGCCAGGGTGTGTGAAGGGAGACAAGCAAATGACGTGATATCCACCAGGTAATTGAGGCAGTTTCCATGCCAAAGTGTCAGGTGTGCCAGAGGGTGTGTGACGAGCATGCGTGCGTCACACAAAGCCTGTGCATCACACCGTCACGGCCGAGCACGGTCGCACGCGTCGTAGATCTTGCTCGCGCTGCGCCTGTCGGTTGCGCATCTACTTGCCGTCGGGCCACGCACCCTAGGTCCAGCATCACATAGGCGACCAGGCGCGCGCGTGAGGTGCGGGCGCCGCGCGCGCAGTGGATCCGCTGAAGCCGCTGCTGCCGGCGGCGTGGCGCGAGCGGCCGTACTTCAGCAAGCTGGACGCGCTGGTCGGCGTGCCGGTCATTAACGTGCACATGTGCGCCGCGCCTTAGAAAATTTGTGCAACCCGCTCCGCAAGCGTCTGGCGCACGCTTTAGCACTACGTGCCTGCAGTCGCTAAAGTCCCGCTGCAAGGCTCACAGTGCCAAAGCAAAGCGTGCTGCAGGTAGTGCATTGTCAGAGCCCTGCGCGTGCACGGCGGCGCCCGGCCGCCGTGCCAGCATGGCCCCGTGCGCGCCGCCCGGGCCGAGCCGCGTGTGGGCTGCCGCGCGCAGCTGGTTTGACAGGAAGCTGTCGACGGTGGACCACCTGCTGTTCAGCCGCTCGGACCTGCTGTCGGTGTACGCCGACATGTCCACCTGCTGCAAGGCGCGCCGGGGCATCTCACACAGAAATTTAGTAGGCCGCGCGAACATGTGCTTGCGGACGGCAGACCCTATGTGCTGTTAGTGTAGTGCTGTAAAGTGCAGGTCCTTCACAGCGAGTTGCACATGGGACGCTCGGGTCAGAACCGCGTCCTTAGTGCCTTTTCTACTGCAGAGTAAGTCAGTATTTGCTGTCAGGTGTGCTTTCCCATATGCCTTTGTGCTAGTGTGGCACTCCAAACGCGGAGAGAAAGGATGAGTGGCATGAGCTGCAGCGAATGCGCGCGACGGCCGACTCGCCGCGACGCGCCGCGGCAGGAGTACGCCGACGAGGAGCGCTCCATGCTGGAGCTGGTGTTTGCGCCGGCGGAGGCCTGGATTGGGCGCAGCGACGCGGACATCGTGGCGGCCACGATGAGGGAACTGGAGCGCCTGTTCCCGGGCGAGGTGGCCGCAGACGGCAGCAAGGCCCGCATCCGCAAGTCCAAGGTCATCAAGACGGCGCGCAGCGTGTGCGCAGCCCGCTGCCCTTTTAGATGCTGTCTGTCAGAGGGCGGCCGGGCCTGCACCAGTCAAACTGTGCGGAGGCGGGGGGATGTGATGCCTGCGCAAGTAGAGGCGAGAAGCTGCGGCAGACGCGTGAAGCTGTGAGCTACAGTTGAGTGATCTTTTCGTAACCTGTCAGGCTTTCTAAGTGCCTGTTTAATTTTGTGTATCAATCAAGTCGCCAAGTCGCCGAAGGTGTTTCTGGGATGTGACATATCTTTGTGGTAGTAAAATCCCGGCGCGCGCCGCAGGTACAAGACGGTGCCCAACTGCGACCTAGCGCGGCCGTCGCAGCGGAGCCCCATCCCCAACTTCTACCTGGCCGGCGCGCGCCCGCCCATCCAGCCTGGCCCGCCGCGCGCCTGCCGTGAGGCGTCCTCTTTGGACTTTTTTATACTGCATGCGGCGTGGCCAAGCTGGGAGACACCTCCGCTGTCAAGCCTGTGCTTCGCCCGACATACTGGGCGGGAGGGCTCTCTATTCTCTGCAATGCAGAGGACGAGCATGCGCAGCGCCGCTGACGCGCGTTGCCGCCCGGCGCGCAGGCGACTTCACGAAGCAGCGCTACCTGGCCAGCATGGAGGGCGCCGTCTTCTCCGGCAAGCTGGCCGCGCAGGCCATCGCGCAGGCGCGCCCGGGCTCACTTGCGGGGGCGCCCCGGCGCAGGCCCGGGCACCGTTGCTGTGTTGCCTCCTTTTGGTGGGCAGGCCACACATGCAGCTGGCAACGGAGAGCACTGTCCATTGCATGCGGCGGGGCTTGCAATGTATGCGTGAACATGGTCACGTGCCTGTGTGCTGCTCTGGGCACACCGTTTGCACGCATCCTTGCGTCCATACAGGGTTTGGCATCCCTCTCCCTCAATGTTAAGCTTAGCGTTGCCCGCGCAGGACTGGAACGGGCGGCAATTGCCGGCAGCTCAGCACTCGGCCAACGGGGCAGCACAGCCGGCCGCGGCGGCGCAGCCAGAGCCGCAGCCTGTTGCCGCACTGCAGGCCTGAGTGGGGTCTGACCGGCAGCTGCCTGCATAGAGCAGTGCTGCTCATGTCATCAGCCCATCTCTATGTGCCAGCCTTGGCGGCACCAAGTTGGCGCAGGGAATTGAGGGTTGCCGCAGTGCCCCGTTAGTTACAGTGCTTCAGGGCAGTGGGACGTTCAGAGGGCAGTGCAGTGGGACGTTCAGAGGGCAGTGGGGACATTGAGTGGCAAAGTACGGCGACACCGAGAAAGCGCATCTTGTGCCCCACACTGAATGTTTGCAAATGCCTACAACCGTGATTAAGGCCATGTAATTGAGCACCCAAAGTCAATAAATAAATATGCGGGTCTGCCTTGCAGAGCTCTCGTATAGAAAATGAGGCAGCCGACTAGTATCCTTAATACCTGGTGCCACGATGCACTCCTACATGGGCTGGCTAGGCATGCATGGATCTCAGGGAGCGGAAAGCGGAAAACATCAAACCTATTTATCGGCACCTGCAATAATATACTCTGGGGCAATGAAAGTGAAGACAGCCCGAGCGGGGCGGTGATGTACATGGGTGGGGAGCACAGGGGACCCCCAGCTACTACCTCTCTCCTCTACTGGTATGTAGAAAACATCGCATGTCATGGACAGACGCGGCTGCGTGCGCAACCCCGCTCATGTCACACGTGTGAAAAGGCATGCGAACCTTAGACAGAGTGCGGCTGCGAGGTCGGCAGCTCCTGCGGCCCGGTCACGTACAGCAGCGACACCGCGCGGCCATGCGCGCCATGGCTCGGCAGCGATGCCAGCGAGGCGTTCAGCACTGCATCCGCCTGCGCAGCAACGACTGGAAGTGTTGAAAAGCATCCGCGACCTCACCAAAGGACCGCTCTCAAAGGGCTCTCAGTCGCCATGCCATGCGCCTAGCATCGGGGACCCAGCACCGACGTTCACCGAAACAGGTATGAGAGTGTTGAGCACTGCCAGTTAACTCCCTAGCTGCAGACGCCTGGGCCGGCCAGTACACAAAGCCGGCCGCGCCGCACCGCGCTCGCGTCCTCCGGGCTGAGGAATGTCATGTTGGCCACCACCAGCGCGGCCGGCAGCGGCACGTAGGCCGCCGCCGCGCCCGAGCGGCCCTGCGCTCCCGCCGCGGGCGCCTGCGTGTACGCAGGCGCAGGAGTTCCTTGCTTGCCCCCAACCCCTGAGCTCCCAGGGGCAGCTCAGCCGCATCCGGGGGCCAGGCCAGCTGCCACCTCCCGGCCTGCGCATGCGCGCGGCAGGCTCGGCAGCCGGGCCACGCAGCAGCGCCCAGTGCACGGCAGCAGCGCCCTGTGCGGCAGCCCCTCCCACCCGGCCTGCGTGCACGCAGAGGGGGGCCTCGGCAAGGACGCCGCGCGCGGGCCCGGCGGCCGCGCCGGCGGCGGGCGCACCAGCGCGTGCGAGTGGCTCGCGGCGGCCTCGTTCAGGCGCACGCGCTGCGGCGGCGGCGCCAGGTGCTCGTGCAGGTCGGTGCGCAGGTCGGCGCCGGCCTGCTGCGGGTCGCAGGTTAGGTTTTTGACCTCCATCACGACGATGCGCTGCGACGCGTTGAGCGCGCTCGGCTTGATCTCGGTCGCCTCCAGCAGTGCCTGGAACCTGCCGCCGCGTCGCGGGCCGCTCGCGCTGGCCAGGGTTTAACTAGGTTCAGGCTATACCCTACCCTATTGCTCGCGCTTTGGCGCTCGCGCGAGCACCCACCCCCTGACGGTGCCTGAGCTAACCCAGGTTGGGAGCCAGCAGGCGCGAGGCGCGCACTTGAAGTACGACGCGCTCAGCGTGTTGAAGGACGTGCGCTGGTCGTAGCCCTGCGGCTCCAGCAGGTCGCCCTCGGTGGTGTTGAGCTGTGACGCATTGTTGCTGCTGCGCGCGGTCTTCAGCACGCCGGATGGCTGCGTGGCGGGCGCGGCGCCCAGCGCGCGGCCCAGCGGGTAGAACACAAAGAAGTCGCACTCGGGCGTGGCGTCGCAGGCGGCCGCCATGCCCTGCACAGAACACGATGCTTAGGGTGCCAAGGACCAGCGTAAAATGAGGTTTAAGGTGCCGGGCGCGAACAGCACGCCCGCTGCAAGAAGAGGCCAAACAGGCGGGCAAGGGTTGCGCCCTCGTGCAAGCTTGTGGGAGCCCCGGGTGCCGCGCCGGCGCGCGAGCGCTGGCGAGGAGCACAGGGGTAGGGTAAGGTGAGGGTAGATAAGCGCACCGCCAGCGTGCCGTTGACCCAGCATGCGCGGCCGGGGTTGGCGGCGAGGCCGTAGCGCGTCAGGTTCATCGCGGCCGGGCAGCCGGCGGGGAAGTCGGAGCGCGCCTGCGCGTCGATGCAGGGGTACCGCGCGTAGCCGGGCAGGCCCGGCGCCTGCGCATAGGCCACCGGGATGGGCGCCCCTGCGCGCGGACAGGTGCAGGTCAGGCCGGCGGCGTGGGACGGCGACGTCCCCACCGCGCTGTTGCAAGTGAAGACCTAAGTGCATGTGAGCATGCGTGAGCATGCCAGCGAGCAAGGCAGGCCCGACGTTGCTTGGCCACACTTGCAAGCAGGCCTGCCAGTCGACAGAGGTGCACCGAGCCTGCTTGTGCCCCAACCCGCAGCGCCCATCTCAGCATTGGCGGCCAGGCGGCCAGCACAGCCCAAGCAATAAGGACGCGGGGGGGCCGGCGCGCCGAGCAGGCTGCGGTTGGCGGGCACCGCCCGGCAGTCAGCGAGCGTGCACGGCGCCTGCGCAAAGCCCGCGCCCGCGCCGGCCAGGCTCTGCAGCAGGCACGTGCGCGGCGCCAGGCCCGGCCCCGCGCCGCCGCCGCCTCCGGGGCAGCCGCCGGTCGCGTTGCCGCAGTACTGCCACACGGTGCAATTCTGCGCAGGCGCGGCGCCGGCGCCGCCATGCTGCAGGCAGAGCTGGTTGCAGGCTGCGCCGCTGTCCACGTTTGCTGCGCTCTGCAGAGTGACCAGCTGCGCGCCGCCCGGCCGCACCGCCAGCACCGTATCCTGCAGCGTCGCAAAGCGCAGCCCTGCGCCGCGCCGCAACGTCTGGCCGCGGCAGGAACGGCCGCGCGGAGGGCGGGGGGCGAGGCTGCGGGTGTTTGGGGCGTGCGGAAGGAATGGAAGGGGCGGGGGGCACCTGAGTCGACATCGACGAGGTGGTTCGGGTCGAGGGGGGTGGGCACGAAGCGCGTGCTCAGGTGAGTGGGGTCAGGGGCGGGGTAGGCGCGGCCCACATACGTGGCGGGCGTCAGCAGGCCGCTCTGCACGCGGTAGCAGGCAGGTCAGTGTTTGAGTCATGCCCGCAGGTTATGCAACAGGTGTGCGTCAGGTGCACGCACCTCGCAGAAGGCAGAGGGGCAGAGGGCAGCGGCGGTGCACAGCGCCAGCCATCCGGCTGCGGCCCGCATGCAGCAGGCGCGCTCGGCACGCCAGATGCAAAGATGCAAAGGTGCAAAGCCCTTGCCGCTGTAAGGCTCAGCCACTCTCAGCGTACACTGTGCTTGCACACTCCCTATTCAAGTGATATGTATTACTACTGAATAATATGCCTGGGATGCTGCGTGAACGCTCACGCCTCAGACGATCTCAGCACAGAAACCTCTGTCTGATCACAGGCAACGGTGCCCACAAGTGAGTTGATGGAAAATGCGCGCGATGGTGCCCGTCTGTGAGAGTGCGGTCCCCCCCCCCCGGACTCCCCAAGTGGCAGCAAGTCCTGGTTGTGCAGCTCAGCTAGGCTGCAATTTGAAGACGCACTCCGCGCGGGTCATACTAGGTCCACGTTTCTTCCTATTCCATTCTGATTCTGCTAGCCACTGGGCAATACGCTCTGCGCATCATACCTGGTGCACACGGTTCTTGCCTCAGGCAGATGTATTATAATTGAACTACGCTGCAGCAGTAACAGCGCTCACTAGTATTGGTTCAAGTTGACCTTTAAGTGGAAGGGGGTGCTGCGGGGGGATGGCCAACATCATACGGCAGCTGGCGTACGCGAGGGAAAGCAGCCACTTCAAAGTTGAGCAGGCAAGTGTGTTTACTTTGCAAGCACCGGCGCCTGGGAACCGTTCCACAGGCGCTGGAGCCTGCCTCAGGTTGCCGCTGTGTCCTGTGCAGGAGGCGGACCTGCAGCGGCATGCACAGCGCCTTGCTCGGCAGGGCAAGATAAAAGAGATTGCAGGCGCATACCTCAGGCCTCGGCGGGAGCTGACGTTTGAAGAGAGCTTGCAGACCTACGAGGCGCGCACCGGACTCACTGCGGATCCTGCAGCCGCGGCCAGCCTGGGCTTGGCGGTCGGGCTCAGCGCCTGCTGCTACACAGGTGCTCGCAGAGATCCTGCAGCAGGGGGCGCGGATAGACGACCCAGACGCCGCAGCCCGCCAGGAGTTCGTGAGGTAGGGAGGCGCTCGGCGTGCCCGCTGGGTGCACAGCCGTCACACGAACCACCTGCTGCGTAGACTGGCTGTTGCATGTTGCGTGTCAGCTGCTCAGGAGCAGGTGTTTGCTCCTGTGCTCCGTGTCCCCATGCCTGCGCGCCGCCAGGCAACGCGGCACCCCTGACACCCCGCACCTCTGAACACCTCGGGCGCTTGAAGCTCGCTGACCAGAGGTGTGATGTCTGGCTGAGGTTCCAGCACGCCGTGAGGTGGGAGCTGCCAGCGCAGGCGGGTGCGCGCGGAGCTGCCGAAGCTGACAGAGGCCGAGATGGCGCACTACCGCAGCAGCCTGTACGGCGTCGCGGCCGTCAGCCACGTGCCCAAGGCAAGCGCCTGCTCCCTGCTGGCCCCGCGCGTGTCCCCACACCAGGTGTCAGCTGTACCTGGTGTGTCCGCGACCTCGCCAGCACTTTGCATGTGTACCGCGTGTCTCGTGCGCCGCTTGTGCATGCGGGGTGGCGGGCAATCATGTGATGTAGCTACACCACATGTGCTGTTGTTTGCCCGTGCATGCGCATGTCTGAGGCGCTGGTGCGCGCGGCAGATCTCCCTGGGCAGGAATAGGTTTGGGGCGCTGCACGCGGGCGCCAGCGCGTCCGCGCCGCCGCCGCGCGCGCTGTCGCCCCAGGCACGCGAGGCGGCGCGCCGCGTCTACAATGCCGGTGTGCCTGGCCTGTGGCGCCTGGCCGGCAATCTGTGCAGCGTGCGCTGCCGCGGCGCCTGCTGCAAGCGCCGATGGCTTTTGCGGCCCCGGCGGCGGCCTGGCGGCTGCATGGTCACACGCTTGCGCAGCGATGTCCGAGGCTCGCGAGCGCTTCCTGGGCGCACGCATTTCGTACGTCGCATAAAATGAGTCTGAGAGCACAAGCCTGACAGCACCCGGCCCTGCTGCCTCTGAAAGGCGTGTAATTGAGCGGGGTTCGAGCCCTGCGCGGACGCCGCGCCGTGCAGGCGTGCGCTCGCTGCTGTACGGCTCCGCGGCGGGCGTGGCCGGCTGCCTGCTGCTGGTCGCGGCGGGCGCGCATGCGTTGGACGTGCGCGCGCCGGGCGAGCTTCGCGAGCGCCTGAGCGCCGCGGCCGCGCCGCTCGCCTGCCGCCTGCAGGCCGGGCTCCTGCCCGTGAAGGCGCGCATCCAGGTGGGCGCCCCTGCCGCCGCCCGAGCCGCGTGCGGATGCCAGAATAGCACTCCTAGTGATGCTAGCTCCGTTGCCGTGCGCGTGTCGCTTGGACCCGTCCGTTGAAATCTGTCAAAAGAGAGCAGCTTTAGCCCTGCACGCTATATCAGCCCCAAGGCAATCAAGCGCTGCTGCGCATCCACACGCCTGCGAGCGCACAGCGTGAGCGAGCCTCCCTGCTGCTGCCTGGTGACCTGTCCGCGGGCGGGCCCAACGCCGTCGGGCGCGCCGCGCAGTTGGATAGGCGTTCAATTTGAACCCTAACCCTAATGCAGGCATTGTTTGACGGCTTCGGCGCGGACGGCGCGGACGGCGCCGGCACGGACAGCGACTTCTCGCGCGCGCTGGGCAGCCGCCTACAGGCGCGCTACGGGCGCGGCGGGGGCTCCCTGCAGCGCGGCGGCCCGGGGAGCTCTGGCGAGTAGGTGCACGTTGTGTAGCTGGCCGAGCAATTTCCATGGGGGTTTGCCCTGATCAGAGGATTAGGAAGTGATCACGGCAATTCTTTCTGGCAGCACTTGGCTGCGCTGGGTCCCGGGAGCCGGCTTGCAGGATGCCGGCGCATGCCGCTGACCTGCACATTCTTGCTTGGAGGCAACCCCTCCACCTTGTATTTGAACGCACATGGGCGGCCTTCGGCCATTGCGCGCTGTATGTGTAGCTCGGCAGGCCGGCGCCTGTTGCCCTGGGAGCCACGCTTGACTGTGGTGCTAGTCAGGTTATTATTTGCTTTACCAGGTTGCACTCTCTTCATTCCCCGGTCTCTAGGCAACGCATGTATGCAGTGGCAAAGGTGACGCATGAGCAAGGCTGCAGCATGATGCTGGGGTCCAAGCAGTGTTGCAACTGTGGCTCTCTGGCGCTGCCTAGGCGCTTGTCCATCAAGTTTGCAGGCTAGCAAGTAACTGACGCGCTCGCGGTTGCGACATAACAAATACATCTGGACAAAAAGATATAATACAAACATGCATTGGCTTGGCTCATTGCTACTCAGTACCCCTAGAGGAAAAACAAATGGAGTCAACCAGTGAAATGTATACCACAGGACAGTATGGTGCACAACTGGACAGACATGTACATGTGGCTCGGATGCGACCCCCCCGCCGCGCCGCCTGCGCCAGCGCTCACCCCGGCACGTAGGCCACGTCGCCGTCCAGGCGCACGGCGTGCGGCACGAACGTGAGGTTGGGCGATAGCACCTGGACGTGCGGGATGTCCGGCAGCGGGAAGCCGTCGCGCAGCAGGCCGTCGTTTATCTGCGCCTGTAGGCCGTGGACCCATTTGTCAGTCAACGAACAGCAACCAACAAAAGGCTGCCAGTTGTCCTCCAACATGCATCAAAAATAAGAGAGGATTATCAGAACAGGTATTGTCCCCATGACAACACATTGTCCCCATCATTGATCCCTGTTAGCTTGCCTGAAGCGTCAAACAGGCTCAAACAGGGTGCGCGTAGGGCGCCGCACCTGCACCAAAAAGGCCACGATGGAGGCAAGCAGCTGTAGCCGGCTCTCGTCGACATTGCCCACGTCGCTGTGCAGCACGCGCACCTGCGCGGCCGCTCGAAAATGTCAGCAGCGGCACATGCATGGGCGCGCCGACGTGCGAAAGGTCGAGTCGCCATCGTCCTGCGCCGCCCTGGCGCTGGCCCAGGCATCGCTGACCTCTTGTCGTCCCACTTCAGAGGCAGAGGCTTTCAAAGCAGCCATCTCCGTGGGCGCAGTGAACATGCGTTGCGCCCATGCGCAGTGCGCTGCGGTCGATTGCATTGCAGCCGGCTCTGCGGCACGCAGCAGCGGGCGCCAGCCGCAGGCCCGCAGCACAGCTGCGCCCGGGCAGCCGCCTTGGCGGGCTGGTGCGGGCGGGCAGCGGGGGCGGGCAGCCGGCGCGCGCCTTGAGCGCCGGCAGCACCAGCTGCATGCTGGCCGACAGGCGGTAGCTGCCCGGGCGCGCGGGCGCGTCGCGCTCCAGCGCCAGCCGGCCCGCCTCCAGCTCGCCCGCCACCTCCAGCGTGAACAGGTGCGGGCCGCGCGGCGCCGCGCGCGCGCCCTCCTCCCGCGCCGCGCCCGGCTCGCGTCCCTGGTCGGGTGCCTGCTCGGCGCCCGCGGGCGCGGCCAGGAAGAAGGAGAGCGTGACGGCGCCGTCGGTGACCACGCCGCGCGCGGCGTCCACGACGGTCGCCGGCGGCGCCGACACGTTGGCCTGCAGGCCCATCGCGCGGTTGCCTGCCCCGCGCGAAGGCAGGTCCGCGTCAGTGCGCTCGCACGGCCGCGCGTGCCCTGATCAAGACAAACAGCATGACCGTGCAGTCAAGCTCTTGCAAGCGCCTGTGCGCAGCTCCCTCGTCCTGCACATACCCAGCTGCGCTGCGGCTGCATGCTCCGCACCCCGACCCGACCAGCTCGCTGCAGCCTCCAGAGTGTCCACCTGGGCTTTAGGATGTCAACCATCCGACCAGGCAAGGAGCGGCGCGCGCCCGGGTACAGCTCAGGCAGGCGCGGCGCGATGAGCGCCCAGGTGGCGGTGTACAGCGCATAGTCGGGCACGTCGTCCGGGCCCAGCCACAGCCGCAGCGCGCCCCGCTCGTGCAGCACCCACGTGAAGCTGCGCGGCGCGCGCGTCTGGCAGTCACGGATGCATGCAAGGCGGGAGCAGTCCCAAGAGCAAGGCAGCATTGGCAGGCGCCTGACCGGCTCGGCCGAAGCGCGCATGTGCACGTCGGCGTCTGCCCTGGCCAGGCGCCTGAAGGCAGCGGGTGCATGCGCTGGGCTTGCGGCAAGCACCGCATCTATATCCCTGCTTGGCTCGTGTCTATGCGCACATGGCTCGCTTGATAAAGACCGTTTGAGGGCCCGGCAGCGAACCAGTTCACGATGCTCTGGTCGATCAGCCCGGTCAGCATGGCGCCGCGCCGCTTGCCGCCCTCGATTGGATGCCCAGGGGCCTGCTCGGCCAGCGTCCTGGCAGTCCCAGCCCGGCCCGCGCGCTGCCCAGCCCTGGCTCCCTCCGCTGGACCGCCGCCCTCGTCTGTTACGCCCGGCGCGCCCCTCGCCGCGCTCCGCGCAGCCGCCGCGCCTTGCGGCGCAGCCCTGCCGGGGAATAAGAAGCGCCACGGCCGCCCAGCGTCCCCTGCCGCAACACCGCCGGGCGGCGCGCCGCGCGGCGGCGCGCGGCGGTAGGGGCACTCCTCCCAGGAGCCGTGCGGGCTCTGGAAGCGGCCCCAGTCGTGCAGGACGAGGTGCGCGGGCGTCACGGCCGGTTCGCCGGCCAGGCTGACGTTCAGCTGCAGGCCCTTGACGTCGGCGACCAGCGGGATGCCGCCCGCCAGCTTGTTGCCAAAGTCGGGGACCTTGGCCGTCATCTGCGCGCGCGCGCGCGCAGCGGCCCTGAGTCAGTCAGCGCGGCCGCACGTGGCGCGATGCATGCTCCTCGCCTGCCTGGCGCCGCTGCTGCAGCAGCCACCAGGGAAGCGAATGACTAGGGTAGGGTTAGGGTAGCAGGGGCGCACAACAGCGCAGCCAGGTGTGACAACCCTTTGTAGGCAGCAGCGTCTGGGCGGAGGCACGGCCCAGTGCCGGCTGCAGGCACCCGGTGCGGTGGCGCCCGGCGGCGCGCCGGCGCGACATGCTGCCGCCTGGAGGAGGCCGGGGCGGGGCGCGCGCGCGCCTGCGAGGCAACCTCGCGCGTGATCGCGTCCGTGATGGGCGCGCGCGCGAGCGAGGCGACCAGGTTGTACAGCCACGCGAGGTCGGTCCCCGACACGTCGACGTCCAGGCCATCAAAGCCGACCTCCGCGGGCGCCACCTCCGCCACATGCGCGCTGTGCGCGCCCCCCGCGTCATGCGGTGCACATGCATGTACCCTGTCTCGGGGTTTTGCCCACTGGGCGCTGCAGGCCAGCTCTGCCAGCGCAACAGCAACCCCCACCATTATTACAACTCTTACATACACTGCAGCCAGATGCAGCAATTGTGCTGCTCAGCCCACAGGTACGCAGCCAGGCACACAGCATTCTTTCCGGACACCCGCCAGCGCCGCATCGCAGGTGCCCCGGCATCGGCCGGCGGCCCGCGGGCGCACTGGCCGGCGCCGTCGTTGGACAGGGCGATGCGCAGGCGCGCGCGGCCGTTGGTGGCGACCAGCTTCAGCGAGCCGTGGTCGCCGACCTCCTGCGCAGCGCTCGGCGCGGCTCATCGCTTGCCCGTGCGCTGTGCATCGCTGACACAGTGCGGGCGGTCCTGCTGGCATAGATTAGCGTCCTGAGAGGGTCAGTCCTGTGCTGGCCAGGCTCCTCACAGAGGCGCACGGCGCGCAGCAACCGCTCAGCAGCGGCTGCCAGCGGCCTCGGGGGTGTTTGGGCAGGGGCGGGCAGCAGGCTAGGGGTTTGGTAGGGGTAATAAGAGTCACGGCATACCGGGAAGCTAGTGCGCTGGTAGCGCCAGCCGGCCAGCACGACCGCCTTGAGGCGCGAGACGGTGAGCACCAGCCCGCCGTCCGCGCCGAGCGCGAGGCCCGTCTCGGCGCCGCCCAGGTCCAGCGCGTCCAGCGTTGGGTGGTCCAGGTTCACGCGGAACCGCCCCAGCACCGGCACTGCGCGGCGCGCGCGGGTTTGGCGCATAGCGACGCTGCTCCTGCGCGGCCGTGAGCGTGCCCGGGCGCCAGGCAGCCCAGGCCGAGCGGGAGAGCTTGGCTTTGAACGGCGCTATGTGCCAGAGCGCATATGACGGTCCCGCATGGTGCTCTCACAGCAGGCTGGCCACGGTCGTCCCGACTCCGAGCAGCCCAGCAATGTGAGTCACGCCCGCGCGCCACGCCCGCTACCAGCCTGACTTTGTCTTGCGGCAGTGACACTGGCACACAGCAGGACAGCAGTGCAGGAACAGGAACGACTGAAGCTGCAGAAGCACTGCATGCATTAATCAATTGCCCGCGGTATGGGAGGGCGTGCCATCTGTGTACGTTTCGAGGTCGCCCAGGTTGGCCTTGCTGAGGCGGTCGCGCACGAGCTGCACGTAGCACACACGCTCAGCGCGCCGTCCACGGACAGCACATGCAGTCATGGCCATGCGCGACCAGGGAAAGCGCACGCCTTGACAGCGACGCCACTCGCGTAGCTAAAGAAGGCGGGCGACACGATGCCGGTGATTGCTGGGATAACCGCCTTTGTGTCATTGTGTTTGTGACTGGCAGGCGCGCGCTCCGCTGCGTGTGCTTGATGGACTGCTGCCAAGGCTGTCAGAAACAGCAGGCCGCAAGTCGATCTCATACCATCTGCAGCAAGGCCGGCAGCCAGAAAATGGACAAGCGCTGCAAACTCAGCCTCAACAATTGCAAGTCGCTGCTGTATCTTAAGAAAGTCTGCAGAGATGTTGATTGCTTGTCACCGTGCGCTTCACATGCCCTGCAGCTTACAGGTGAGCTCTAGAGTGATGTACAGCTATCCTGTAGTGGGTATAGCCGCTGAATGATGTCAAGGTATAACACTTTTCTGAGAGCACAAGCGTCTTGAGAAGTTCAGACATATGCATGCAGTACATGTGCCAGGTCAACAACACCATTGGTGCTGTGACTGGTGCCTCATTGCTCAAAGTGACTGCTAAGCCCCTGCATGCGCGCACCTTTATTGACAGATGCGTTATGGCAGCATCGAGTGGCACACCACGTAAGCCTGCATGCGCATACCCTGTGTCGAACCGCACTTCCAAGTGCATCCTGACCTAAACCAATGCATGCGAAAGTGCTCGCGCTAGCAGTCTCAGCGAGCTCCATACTTCGGCAGCCAAGTCAAAAGTGCGCACATCCCCCATACAGGTTGAGCTTGTGTTTGGACAGGCTCGGATGCACATGCATGACCATTCACCCAACATTCATCGCCTCAGGCCTTCCACGAGCAGCGGCATTCGACATTACGGTCAGGTCCTTGCCACGGGCTGGCGCAGGTCACGCGCTCATGCATTCTTCAGACGCCCACTTGCGCACAGCTGAGGCATGCGCGCATAACCGTTAATAAAACTTGTGTGCATGACCCTTGAAGAATACGGAAAGGATATGCCCAGGGCTGCTCAGCAGCGCGGGCTGCTAGTGTACGTGTTTGCAGCAACCCACAATACTTCAAGATCATCACGAGCCCCAGGTTCTGCCGGGACGGCGCCCTGCCAGGAAACAGGTGCGCCCTGTCGGCAGGCGCCAAGAGGCAGCCTTGACAGCCGTGCCGCGGCGTCCAGGCGTCATGCTGCCGCTACCCAAATTGCCGCCACCCAAAATGATGCCCAAGCAATGCTGCTAATCGAGCACGCGCAGCGCCGCACAAGCCCAGCACACCGCTGCGCTGACGCCTCTGCGGCGCTGGCAGTGTGAGCACGCAGAGCGAGCTCACCACGCGCTCGCTGGACTACCCAGCGCAACCCTGAGCTGGCCCCCTAGCGATGCTGGTAGTTGAGCGTGCGCAGCGCGAGCGCGATGCCCAGCGCGAACACCAGCACAAAGCCCGCCAGGATGGCCACCACCTCGCCCATGAACTGGCGGTACCCGAAGTAGCTGAACAGAAAGGCCTTGACGGCGGCATGCGTGCCGTCCTGGAGGTCCATGGGCTCGGTCACGTCGCTGAGCTGGGACCCGACCAGCCCGTACAGCGTCCACTGGACCGGGTCGAGGTAGAACACCCACTGCCACCACGGCGGCGCCTGCGGGA
>JAABUV010001674.1_pt1 | contig 31721 bp, 32 predicted proteins | sample 5559971 | NCBI WGS metagenome assembly JAABUV01 (sample SAMN10711881, study PRJNA513362) | rock metagenome | isolation source: Antarctica rocks | place: Antarctica: Victoria Land, Knobhead nord | collected 2015-12-19
TGGGAGCGCTGCAATGGCATCGAGTGGTCAAGGGAGGCTTGGGCACCACTTATGCATGCTCCGCATACAAGCACTGGGGCCGTGATGGGAATGATTGCTTTGCAGCAACAGTCCTGAGGATGATGCCGAGCGGAGCGAAAGAAGCCGGCCTCTTTTGCCTGGATTGCGGCGGGACAGCGCAGCGTGGCTGGTTGCTGTGCTGCAATGCTCGCCCACCAAACAGACTCGCGGGGCCGGCTCTGCATGGGGCGCCGCCTGTCACTGGGTAGGGTAGGGCCCTAGCCCAACCCTGCTCTGCACCCTTGGGCTTTGGCTGTGTGCGGGGGGCGCCCAAGGCTGTGGAACATGGAGCGAACACTCCTTCGGGACGTCCCTGGGCCACTGCCTTGGAGCCATAACATGCGTATGATTCCGCTTTGCATTGAGCGCGGGCGCCCGACCGCTGCTCACGCTGTGGGCCAGCGTGGGTGGGAGGTGCGCCTCTTGCGCACGCTGACCCGCCGGGTGCTCCTTGCGGCATGTATATGGGGCGGTGGCTATTCCTTAGCCCGGGGTCGCTGGGCGCGTCCCGGTTACGGCCACATGGCCTGCTTTCAGCCCGCTGCAAACTTGCACGCTGCTTTGGTAGGCGCTCGCGTTCCCCCAATAACGATGTGTCAAGAGGTAGAGGCGGCTGCCCTGCTTGCGCGCACGCCGCCAGGTCAGGCATTTTTGTGGGCCTCGCCGCGTGCGGTTCGCACGTCTGACATAAAGCGCACGGGTGAGGTCGCAGTATTCAAGGTTGATTTGCCCTGGACTAGAGGTGTGTGCTGAGAACTTACGCGCAGGTTGCGATGCTGGCGCATACTCTGGTCGAAGAAGCCTCTGTTATGCCGATGAGTTGTTGCAGCAAGTCGCATGGTCTTGCGCAGGGCCCATGTCTCCAGATCACTGTCTCTGCTAGCAAAGGAACCCTGTACGGCTGAATGACCTCGTGCTGTGCTACCATGCTGTGCCTGCTGTGCATGCAAACAGCTACTTCAAGCAGCACTCATAGTCTGGCAACAATCAGCGCAAGGCTAAGGATGCGATGTGGTGACTGTGAGGTAAAGCAGGAGGGGCACAGAAGGTGTAAGCGCTGTGCCGAGATGGAGATGCGCTTTGTTCTCGCGGCAGACAGCGCAAAAGCGAAGCAGGTTGGCGACGTGGCGCTCAGCGCGGAGACGGTGATTGGCCGCGCGCCCAAGGGCGCGCACACGCACGTGCTGCCAGGCGACTGGGTCCAGATATCGAGCACGCACTGCCGCATATACAAGGTGCGCCGTCGGCGCCGTGCGCGCCCTCTGCGCGCTCCCTGTTACGCCCCAGGCAGACGAGAATGTCGCCTGTGTCCACGCACGCGCTGCCTGCCCGTGCGCAGGCCCCGGACAGGTACTTCCTCGAGGACCTCAGCACAAACGGTGCGCACGTTGGTAGGGGCGCGGCCAGGCGCAGGGTTGCAGACACGTCACGTCACAATCTCAGGCGTGCCTGCTGTGCCCGCTGCTGCGGCGGCCAATCGGCGCCCCCCTGCTGTTGCCTGCAGGGACGGCCATCAACGGCGAGCGCGTCGAGAAGAACGAGCCGCGGGCGCTCCAGGACGGCGACCGCGTGCGCCTGGCGCCCGCCAACAGCTCGCCAGACCGGCTGCTCGAGTGCGCGCCCGAGCCTCGTCGACACGCTTGGGTCTGCAAGTGATGCAAGCGGCCGGTGCAGCAGGGGCGCCGCATACCTGCCTGGGGCCGGCGCGCGCTCCACGTGCCACGGCGAGCTCCGCAGCAGCTCCCTGGTCCTGTGTGGGGGCGGTGAGCGGGGCTGGCAGACCCTGACAGCTCTTGCGCACACCTGAGCACACAGGCGCAGCCGCGGGGTCCAGCTGCCCTTGATGAAGGCATACTGCGACCCAGCCCGGCTGCGCGGGCGGCCCGCAGGTACGTCTTCCGCGCCGTGCCAGCGTCGGCGGAGCCCCCCGCGGCCGCCGCGCACCAGCCCGAGCGCCGCCCCGATGCGGCCGCCAACGGCGCGGACGGGGCGGGCAGCGGCGATCCGACCAGCTCACCCACAGCGCGCGCGTCAGGCAACAAGCGGCCGCGCGCGTCGGCCGAGGAGGGCGGCGACGACGTGCTCGTCGTCATGCGCCGAACCAACGAGGTGCCCTAAGGCTTCTGAGTGCCGGGTCTTGCTCTAGGGATGGGCAGGGGATGGCGTCGTGCTGTGCCGAGGCGGGCAGCAGCGACCTGCGGCACTCCGTGGTGCCCCAGGGCTGGCCTCCGAGCTCTGGCCATGGCCTCGGACGGTCTGCGGCGCCTTCAAGCTTCACGGAGGACCCTGGCCTAGCGCACCGCTGCTCATGCTGCCCGCATCCGTCCGACGGGATGCGCATGCTCGGCGTGGCCTCAACAAGCAGAAGCCATGTGACGTGTGGGCGTTTCATGCTGCCGGGGCTCTGCCTGCCACGCGCGACCTGGGGGCGTGTGGCTTGACACGCGCGACCTGAGCTCATGTACCCTCTGTGCTCACCTTGCTGCCTGCCGCAGGAGCTGAGGAAGCGCCTGCGCGAGGAGAGCGCCGCCGTGGCTGCCGCCGCGGCAAACGCCGCCACGGCCAAGGCGGCGGCCGCCGCAGACCTTGCCGCAGCCATGCAGCGCGCAGCCCAGGCCGAGGCGCGGGTGCGCTGGGAGCTGCCGCTGCCGGCTGCCTGCACTGCCATGCCTTGGCAGCCCGGCTCTCTAAGGGGCAGCCGTGCCGTCATGGAGGGCTGCTGGACGGAGGGGTGGGGTAGGGTGTAGATCAAGGGAGGTCTTGCCCGCTTCGCAGCTGGTTGTTGATGCGAATGAGCCGCTCGGAGGGCGCGTGTGCGCGAGCGTGCGGATGCTATGTCCGACCTCTGCATGTGGACGCGGCAGGCGCAGGAGCGCGCGGCGGCACAGGTGGAGGCGGCCGAGGCCGTCGCCGCCGAGGCGCGCCACGAGACCGAGACGCTACAGGCCGCGCTGCGCTCCGCAAACGACCGCGCGAAGGGCGAGGCGGCCCGCCGCGCCGATGCTGAGGTGAGCCTTGCGCGCTGGGGCAGCAGGCCTGGAGGCGCCTGCTGCATGCTGGTGCTCCGCGCTGCAGTGCCCCGGCCTTCCCTGACATGCCCGTCCCAGCACTTAGGCCGAGTACTCCTTGGAGCGCGAGCGCATTTCGGATGCCCTCGCATTCGCGGGGTGCACACTCGATTGGGTCCCTGCCGACAGACCGCCCGGGTGCCTGGCGGCTGTGCAGGCGGCGCGCGCGGCGGCGGACAGCGAGCGGCGCCAGGCGGAGGAGATGGCGGGGCGCCTGGCGGCCGAGGTTAAGGCGCGCGCCCGCCCTGCCCGCACGCGCGCGCGCCTGCGCGCTCGCAGGCAGCGGCAGCGTGCAGCCCGCTCACGGGGCGGAGGTGCAAGGTTTCTTTGCCCCACATGTTTGCTGATGTGACCAGACTCGGGATCCGGCTGCTTCGCCCGCATATGTCACGTGTGCTGTACGGCTTGCTCTGCCCTGCGCACTGTGTGAACGGGCGACGAGGGCAAGAGCTTGCCCGCGGCTGACTCTGGACATGTATGTCGCTCTGTGTACCCCTGCATGCCCAGTGTCGGTAAGGAAGGATCCCTTGGGGGGCTGCTCTTCCCCAGGTGCTCAATGGCGGAGTTCGTGACATGCGCACGCGCTTCGGCTCGCCCAGGTGCATCGAGGCGCTGCGGCAAAAGCTCAGCGCCTGGCGGAGCACGCGGAGGTGGACGCCAAGGCGGCAAGGGCGGCTGCAGCCGACGCGCTGAGCGGGTGCGTATGCAGCCGGGCGCCGCAGCGGCGGCCTGCAGCATAGGTTGCACGCGCTCGGCAGTGCGCTCCAGGTAGCGGTGCTGTGTCATGCATAAGCACAGGGTGTGCGGCGGCGGGGTGGTCAGCCTGTCTTGCCCAGGAGCCAGGCTCCCCCAGTCAGAGAAGGCAGATTGGCCACCTGAAGCCCCCGGCTCAGGAACATACACGCCGGATGGTTGCGCGACGTCCACGCGCGCGCGCAGGCTGACGGAGGCCAGGGCGGCCGCGGCGGCGCTGCAGGAGCAGCTGTCCGCCGCGCAGCGAGCCAAGGGCGAGGCTGCGGACGCGCTGTGCGCAGAGCGCGAGCGCGCTGGCCTGCTGGAGGCCTACCTCGCGCGCATGCAGACCGCCATGGCCGTGCTGGTGCGCCCCGGCTTATTAACATTGAGCGGGTCGGGTCTGCCAGGCTTGAGGTGTAGCCTTTTGCAGCAGTATCGACGAGAGCGCCTGCTAGGCATGCAACAGAGCCTCTCTTAAGCTCGTTGCGCGCCTTGCGAATTGGCATTGAAACCTATCCTCTACCCTAGCGCTCAATGACGCGGTTATATCTGGCGCGCACGCGGCTTGTCACGCTCAAGCTGGTTGCGGGGTCCAGGCATGTTGGATCAGAAATCCTTCGACCGCTTGTGCCAAGCCTTTGCTGCATGACCCGCGCGCGCAGGGCAATGCAGAACGCAAGGAGGCGGACGCGACCCGCGCACTGGCGGCCGCGCGCTCCGAGCGCGCCGCCGCGGCCGAGGCCATGCGCGCGGCGGGGCAGGGCGCGCTGGCGCTCAGCAGCGGCGGCGGCGGCGGCAGCGACGCCGCGCGGCCGTCCGCCGGCCCCGCCACGTCCAAGACGCACGGCGCGCCGCCGCGCAAGGACGCGCCCGACGCGGGCGGGCGCATTTCGCAGCCTGCCCTGGCGCTTTGCAACCCCACGCTGGCCGAGCCGACGCTGCTCTGCGCTGACGCCGCGCCGGATGCGCTCGCGGCGGTTGAGCCCTCGGCGGACGGCCCGGCGCCCGCCGCCGCGGGTGCGCCTGGGAGCGCCGCGCGGCAGCTGGCGACGCCCGCCTGGCAGAGGCCCGACTCGGCGGACAGGGCATGGAGCGGCGGGCGGCGGAGCGGCGGCGGCGGCAGCGCGCGCCGGCTCAGCCTGGGGGGCGCGCTGGGCGCCACGCAGGCCGCGTCGGACGCGCCGGGCGCGTCTGCCGGCCTGCTGCCGCAGCCCACGCTGCCCTACCCTGCGCAGGCCAATGCGGGCGCCGACGCTGCCGCTGCCGACGGCGCCGTGCGCCCGGCGCCGCTGACCCCGGGCGGCCCTGCCCTGGCAGGGCCGGTGGATGCCGCGGCGGCCACGCCGTCCGCCGCGCATGCGCCGGGGGCGTCTCCGCCGGGCTGCACGGCTGTGGTGCCCACCACGGCCGGACCGCGGGTGCAGGGCGAGGCCTCGGGTGAGCGCGGGCTGGGCGCGCGCGGCACGATGCCCGTGTCAGGGCATTCCGCAGGAGAAGAAGAAGAGGACGAGGAGAGCGACGGCGACATGGAGGTGGACGGGGGCGCTGCGCTTGCGGGGCACGCCGCGGAGCGCGGCCAGGAGCACAGCGGCGCCACCGCACCCGAGCTCCCACACCCGTCGCCGCGCGCGGCCGGCGCCGCGTCCGCGCAGCAGGGCCAGGCCGGCAGCCCCACCCTGAGCGCAGCCGCTGGCGCCGCCGGCGCGCGGCAGGCCAGCGGCGGCCGGCGCAGCGGCGCCGGCAGCGAGCAGGGCAAGGAGAACCGGGCCGGCGCCTGCCCGAACAGCATGGCCATGAGCAGCGAGCTGCCGGCCGGCGAGCTCAAGCCGCCGCCGGCGCCCGCCGCGCAGCTGGAGGTGAACGACTCGGAGGAGAATGGGTCGGAGGGCTGTGGCGCGGCGCAGGCGGCGCTCATGCAGGACGCGCAGCCTGGCACGCTGTTTACGGAGGGCGAGACAGCGGGGATGCTGTGAGGGCGTGCGGCGCGGTGTGGTCGGAGGGGCGGCGCCGATAGGGGCGGAGCGCGAGGCAGGCTCTGCTACACCCTGCCCTCAGCTATGCGAGTGTCTGGGCTGCTTCTTTGGTGTTCGCAAGTAACATACTGTAGCGCATGCTTGCTTGTGCTTGATATAGCTTATTTGCATGTGTAAACTCCAGCAATTTTCCCCCACCCCATGTGCAAATGTCCCCTAGCATCTGCAACATTAGAGAAATGTTGGGACTTGTGCAAGCAGCTTGTATGCCAGCAATGCGCATGCACTCAGCCAGCTGAGTGCCTAGGAGTTTGCTTTCAAGTTTGCGCCAGCGTGCTTGCAACACGCCCTGCACTGGCTTGAGACAAACGTGCAGCGCACATGCAGTTCAAGCAAATAAACTTGCCTGCGCACAGGCGTCCCTGCCGTGTGCCCCCGTCACCCCAGGCCCGCGGCATGCTCGCCGAGCGCAGAGTGCAGTGCGCGGAGGCTGTGCGTCTGCAAAGCAGACGCATGCATCACTGCAGCGGCCAACGCGGGAGCCTGGGAGGCTGGTCGCGGCCCGTGCGGCCGTGGACGCCTCCAACGGAGCAGCGCTGGCAGTCCCTGACAGCGCGGAGCCGCTGGCGCGGCTGGTGGCTGTGGTCGCGGACGGCAAGCTGAGCGCGATTGGGAACACCGACGTGACCCTGGCGGAGGTGCTGGCTCACATGGCGCGGCGCGTGGCCTTCAGCAACCCTGCCTTCCAGCTCAAGGTCTTCACGGACGCGGCTCTGGAGGTGCGGGCCCCCGGCGGGGTCACGCTCCCACGTGTGGCAATAACCAGCACACTGCGGCCTCACAGGAGTATGACAGCTGCTCACTGAGCAGTCTGCAGCGCAGGATGACCGGAGCGAAGAGTACTATGCCTTGGCTGCTGCAGCACGCGCGGCAGACATTGCGTTTGTCGCGGGCGTGGAGAGCGCTCCGGCCAGGGCGTGGCTGCCAGGCCTGCTGGCGAGCGCGCCGTCAGTGGCCGTGTTTGACTCGGCGCCGGAGCTGCAGGCCCTCGCGCGGCTGGGTGGCGTCCCCGTTGCGCAGCCCAGGTGCGCCACTCTGCCAGACCAGACTCGGCCAGGCGCCATCTGCATTCTGGAGTCAGGCTCAGCCTCCCACACCTCCCGACCTGTTGAGCTCACAAGCGCCTTTCTTTGCACTTCCTGTCCAGGGCGTACTGAACTCTTGCTAAGTCAGTGCACACCCCACACAAGGTGGAGAGGGCGCTGCCCCATGCTGATGCGCGCGCGCGTCCCGGCAGCGCCTGGCAGCGCGCGCTGGCGCGCCTGCCCTTCACGGCGGCCGCGCGCGCGCTGCGGCTGCGGGCCGAGCTGGCGGAGCTGTGGGGCCGCCAGCAGTCGGACGACCTGCTCCTGATCTTCCTGTCGCTGATAGACGCGTATGTCACCAAGGCGCGCGCGCCGGCCCTTTATGAGCGGCCTCCGACTCCCTGTGCCGCATGCACGGGCGCACCCTGTGACCATGTGGCACGCAAGCGCTTAGCATGCGGCTGGCGGGCCTGCATGTAGTGCATGTGTGGCACGCATATGCTCAATATATTTTGAAAGTGTGTGAGTCGTGTGCATGCTGCTTGGCGTGCACCTGATGTCGTGCCAGGCCAGCCACTCCCAGCCAGTCCGCGTCACAGCGGCTCAGTGCATGCGTCTCGTACCCTCAGCCAGTGCTCTGCGCGCTCGGGCTGCCCCTAGGCCCCTCGGTCGCGCAGTGGTGGCGTGCCCGCCCTCCCTCACGCGCTTGAGACGCCACTCGAAAGCGCGTGTGTGAGCGCCTGAGGTGCGCAGGTGGCTGCGGTGGACAGCCTGCGCGCGACCGGGCTGGGTGCAATTGCATGCATGGCGCGAAACTGCCGGCCTGAAATTGCCGCCTGCCTGGCTGACCCGGACTGCCGCGCGGGCCTCGACTGCCTGCAGGCGTGCTCGCCGACTGACCAGGTCCGCGCCTTGAGCCCGGGTTGCGAGAGGCGGTGGTGGGGTAAGGTCGGGGCTGACGGCAGGCGTTGTCGTCAGCCGACCAGGTCCGCGGCCTGTGCCCGCTCGCGAGGTGCAGTGGTGAGGTTAGGGGTAGGGTCAGGGCTGACGGCAGGCGTGATTGCCGACCGACCAGGTCCGCGCCTTGGGCGCGGCTGCACACGACGAGGAGATGAGGAAGATGCTGCAGCCTGGAAAGCTGCGGAGCACTCACTAGTGTCACTCTCTTGTGTCTGGAGGGCCTGCCCCGGGGGGCTGGACGACATTGCGTGGTTACCATGGCGCGCGTGCGCTCCCCGCAGTGCACTCTCGGCCGTTGCCTCGGTCCGCGAATGCGGCAGAAAGGGCCATGCTTTGACCGGGCTGGCGTAGTATGCTGCGTGCGCTCAGCCTTTTTTTAAGCTGACGTCCAAGGGCGCACTTGAGCGCTCCTGCCGGACATAGACGGCAGGGGTGCGCATGCCTCAGAGGCCTGAAGGGCCGGGGCGGCTGCGGCAGGTGTGCGCGTACCGGTGCATCGTGTCGCACGAGTCGGCGCTGCTGCAGGACTTCTCGCTCTGCATCCTGCAGAAGCACAACTGCCTGGGCAAGGACGTGCGCGCCCTGGCTCCAGCGCGTGCGAAGCGTGCACCATGCAGTGCCACGACTGCGACGGACTGAGCGGGCTGGGCACGGCGCGCTGCGATTCTTTGAGCGTAGGCGCCGCCTGCGCTCGTGCAGCAGCCCGCGTCGCGGCCTGCGCGCTCCGTGCTCATGTGGCAGCGCAGCCCAGCGTCGGGCGGGGCCGCGCCGGCGCGCCGGCGGCGCGCGAGCCTGAGCGGCAGCTGGGGCCGCAGGCGTGCATCCCCGCGCTGCCGGACCCGCCGCCCATGAGCAGCTTCCGCGGGGCGCCGCTGACGCACGAGACCGCTGAGGCCATCTTCATCGGGTATGCTACCGTACCCTATCTTGCCGCGCCGCCAACCGCGGCCGGCCGCGGGCCTGGCGCCTGCGCGGCCCGTGCTGCACAAAGGGCGGGCGTCAGCCGGGATGTGTGCCCGTAGGTGGCTGGGGCAGGACGAGTGGAGCTGGCGCGTGGTGGCGGGGCAGAACGCGGCCTACGGTGGGGCACCCCACCTGCTCCCCGCCCGCATGTGGCACCTCGCCAGCCACCCACCGGCGTTGAAAGCGTGAATGACTCAGCCCGGCAGCAGCAGCCTTAGCCGCTTTTGCTGCAACGCGCGGCGCCTGATGCAGGCCATAACCCAAACCCTAGCCTGTGCGGGTGCGCAGACCAGTTCCCCTGCCAGTTCCAGCTGTTCTACCGCGGCAAGGCGCGCAAGAGCCTGTGGTACGATCCGGTCTTCAGGGTGCGCGCGCGCCCGCCGCGCCCCCGCCGCAGTCACGACGCTTTGTTTCCAGCCTTCCACGCCGCTGACGGTGAGCTCAGCACGTGCACGCTGTCCGGTGGCCGCGGGTCGAGGTGCTGCCGGCGGCGCAGGTGCGCAAGTTTGACGGCGAGCTGGTGTGGCGGCGGCGGCACTACCGCGTGCGGCGCGCCGAGCGGCCGGGCACCTTCTTCTTCTCCGTGCTCGACAACGGCGTCATCAGCAACGAGTTCTGGCGGCGCGCCCTCGCTCGGGATCTCACCGGCTCGCCGTTGGCTCACTGAGCAGAGCTGGTGCATTAGGCCTCCCGCATGCGTCCCAGTCGCCGAGGGCATGGTGAGGCAGGCGCATCGTCGGCAGCGCATGCATGCAGGGATCGTATACACAGCGCGCCATGCAGCAAGCTATACGTAACGCTACTCCTACCCTGCTCGGCCCACCCGCAGCGCGCACGCGCGCAGGCAGGTGGACGTGGCGGACGACCTGTCCTGGGCGCTGTTCGCATACTCGGGCGCGGCGGCGGCCGCGGGGCAGGCGTACAGCGGCGCAGTGCTGTGCACACGCGACGGCGCCTGGCCGGCCGCCGCGGCCGCGCCGCGCATCGACGCCGCGCTGCGCCTGGCTGGCATCGTGCGCCGCCCGCCCGCCGCTCTTTCTTTGCCAGCTATGCCTGTTCTTGCCTGTTCTTTCCAAGGTTGCGCCTGCCCGCTCGACGGCGCTGGCAGGGGCGCGCGGCTGCTCCTCGCGCCGCCCCGGACAGCGGAGCAGCGCAGCATGAGCAGCACGTATCGTGTGCCCGGGCCGGGCGTATCGTGTGCGCCTGACAGAGGTCGTTAACTGATACTTAGATATGTAACAGCCTGCCGAGCGCGTTATGGGGCCGCCCCTGCGTCAGGAGCCCTGGGAGCTGTTCAAGGTGGACAACAGCGGCTGCCTGGACGCACGACCCGCGCCGCCGCTGGGCATCCCGGCCAGGGACGCTGCGAGCAACCCCGCGGAGCAGGCGCTCGTGGTCGCATGAGCTCGGCCTGCTGCTGGAGGGGCCGCACTCGTTGCATTGCGCTAGCTAGGCAGAAGGTGAGTGTGTGTCATTTCACTCATGTCAGGTGTGGTCTGTACGCATGCGCACGCGGAATGCATGTCCTCAGAATAAGAGGCCTTCTCTGCCCACTCAGGTAAGAGCGCAATGCTTTCATCATTCTAGGGGTGGGCTGGCTGCCTTTCTGGCCCTGTCTCAGGGCAGCCCGCAATGAGATATTGATATATTTGCGCCCTCAGGGTGTGTTGAACGCTACGATGGAGCACATTACATGGTACATGAGCAGAGACGCAGAGAGCAGAGCACCTGGCCAACACGGAACGATGGCAAACTGGGGCGATGCAGCGGCAGGGTGGCATACTTCGAGGGGCTGCAGAGCAGCGTGGGCTCGGCCCACTGGCGGGGCCAGCCACGCATCGCCGGGCAACAACGCGGCGGCAGCCCAAGACAGGGTAGATGCAATGGCATTTGCTACCACACACGCGGTCGCTGCCAACAGGCAGGACCAAGCGTGGCGCGGGCCGGGCGAGGCCGCAGGGCCCACCAGGCGTGGTGGCCGTTCGGGCTGAAGGTAGACAAACTAGCTGTCCCCAAGTACTTCTGACACGTCCCTGAACCCGCATAGCTAAGCATGAGGGGGCTGGCACCCGAAAGCAAGCTCTGCACAAAACACAGGGTTTCCGTCCCTCAAAGGCAGGGGCTGCGTGTCGTCCCCCTCTGACCACATGTCGGCTACCTGTTGTCACACGCACATGCGCAGCCCGGGTCAGCCGATGCGCCTCTGGCGCCGGTGCATGTCACCGTGAAGGCCGTTCAGCGACCCACGGCCCATTCCGCTAGAGCAGCCATGCGCGCGGCCTCACCTGCCCAGGCGCGCTCAGGCCATCAGGCGGCGCAGGTAGTAGGTGGCCCCGGACGGCGCGGGCGCGGGCGCCGCGCCGTACAGGTTGCCGTACGAGTTGCTCTGCGCCACCTGCTGCGGCGCCGCACGGCCGGGGTCAGGCGCCTGGCGCAAAACTGCGCAAAAGCGCTGGCCCGTGCGCGCATGACACAGCGCGCTTGCCGCCTGGGCCGCCAGCCCATGCGGGCGTATGGGCATAGGATAGGTTAGGGTGGGGTAGGATAGATCAGGAAAGGGTAGGACATGCGGGGCGCACCTGGGCGGTGGGGGTGCCGCTGGGGGCGCTGGCGGTGTTAGCGGGGCCGGCAGTCGTGGAGTTGGCCGTCGCGTTGACCCAGAAGGGCAGGCCCTGGTACAGGCGCTCCAAGCCCGAGTCGCGCCAGGGCTCCGGGCCCGGCGCGGCCATGAGCGGGTCCACCGCGCGCGCCACGCAGCGCGTGAACTCCTGCGCGCCGGGAGATGCGGTGGTGAGAGGGATACAGCAGCGCGCGCGCGCCGGGTCAGGAGCTCCGCGCTCGCCGGCCCGTCAGGGAGCGGGGCTGCCACGCGCGCCCCGCAGCGCATGACCACCCCGCGCACGCGCTGGGTTCAGGGCCCTCCTTGCCGGCCCCACAAAGGTCCAGGGTGACCCTGGGGAAGCCAGGTCTGAGCAGCAGCAGCCCCTCGTGCAGTCGCTTCACCGCCGCTTGCCTACAGCAAGCCCGCCACAAGGTGGGCGTGAAGCATGTCCTGCAGCGCGTGCAAACGGCAGTACAATTGTACGGTGCACGGCACTGGCGCGACCTGCTGGGGCCCAGCGCGCGCACCTGCGTGCCGAGCAGCGTCGGGTGCATGCCGTCGGTGACCATGTCGGGCGTGCGCAGGCCGAACGTCGTGTTGTACCAGATGTAGCCGCAGTCCTGCGTGCTCACGAAGGGGTCCGCCGCCGCGATCGCCTACGCGATGCACAGACCGCTCGTGAGGGCCCGAGCTTGGGGCGCTGGTTTGAGGGGCGCAGGCTCCTGGCATTTGATGGGGTTCGGGTATGGGGTAGCCTGTGATGAAGGCTGGGATGTAAAAGAGCGAGATTCAGCACATGTTGTGGCGAATGCAGACACCGATGACGGGCGGGGTGGCAGCGGACGGGCGAGAAGGACTGCGCTATCTCGCAGGGCCATGCGCTCGCTGCCTGCGCGTGTAAGATGTGGTGATAGAGTCAGGTCCTGGATCAGGTCGCGGGGCCGCGCGCACGCGCAGGCCGTCGTTGACGGCGTTGATGGCGTCGGTGTAGCGGTTGGGCCAGAAGGACGCGAGGCCCTCCTCGGGGTGCGCCCAGTACGCGCCGCCGCGCGGCGTGAGCAGCAACAGCACGACGTGCACGCTGTTGCGGCCGCCCCAGCGCAGCATGGAGACCACCTCCTTCACCCTGCGCGCACGGGGGCAGGGTCGCTCACCCTAGCCCCACAGGTATAGACACCGCCTCCTTCACCCTGCGCTCATGCGCCGCTTCAGACTCGGCACGCAGCAGCAAAGCTGGTTCCCCCAACCTCCATGGCGCCCACTTTAACCTGTAGGTAAGGAGAGCTGGCTGCCACGGCAGGTGTGCTGCGCCGTGTGGGGCCCCAGGGGCCTTCAGCGCGCAAGTTGAAGCGGCCGGGCGCTGCTCCGCCCTGCCGGGGCCAACCAGATACCAGGCTGGCGCTATCAAGAACTCTGCAGTCTGCATGCATGCGCGGCGCACGCGCGCACCGCTGGATGGTGCCCGGCACGGCGTAGTCGATGTCGCTCTTGTTGAAGCGGCAGTCGGCGTCAGACAGGTCGTTGTTGCCGGTCAGCTCCAGCACGGCGACCTTGGGCGGGTTGGCCGTGTACAGCTCGCCGGCCTGCAGGCGCCACAGCAGGTTGCCCTCGTCGTCGCCTGCGTGCGCCGCGGCAGCCTGTCAGCCCCCAGGAAGGCCCGATGAACCTGCCGTTCGGTGTCCTGCCAGGCGCCGAGCTGCCTGTGTCTGTTTGCCCTCTTTCATGCTCTGTGGTAGCGACAAATGCCCGCTGACGGCGAGGCAGGCTGGAATGCAGCGCGAGCGGAGCATGCCACGCCTGGCAGCCCCCTCCCCCATCATCGCCCCACAACAGCGACAAGCAAGTGGCTCGCCGGTGCGCACAGGCGACAGCCAAGCCTTGCTTGCGCGGCACGCTCAGCACGCTCCCCTGCATGCTTCCCTGCCTGCCCTGCACACAGCAGGCCATTGGCAAAGGAGGGGGAGCGCGTGCCGGAGACAGCCAGCACGTCCGTGCGGTAGTGGTTGGGGAAGGTGCTGTTGTACGCCTCCACGATGCCCTGGCTGTTGCGCCAGGTAATGCCAACCGCCGTGCCGCGCCAGTTCTCAAAGATCGACGCGCCGTACAGCAGCAGGTCGTAGCCCTGGCCCCGCCGCAGCGCACTCTGTGCAACAGTGAATCAACAGCCTAAGCAAGCTTGTTGCGTCGGCTAAGGTTGGAGCCTCGGTCAAGAGGGACATTGCAGATGAGTACGCTTGACGGTGGTTGTCTTGGCAGCAGAGCACTGGCAATTGGTGAACAGCTGGGGGAAGGCTGGCTGAGAGGCTGATGGGGGTGATGCAGCGGCGTGGCGCACAGCGTCAGCTTGTGCGAGCAGCTGGCGCCGTGAGGCTGAGCGCAGCCGCGCTCGCGGCCAGAGCTGTGGGCAAGCAGAGCTGTGAGCGGGCGGCCCCGGCCGGGCTGGAGGGCGCAGGCAGACACGCGCCGCACCTGGCCCGGCTGGTCGGCCGCCTGCACCTCCGCACGCAGCTGGTCCACCGCGTTGGTCCAGTTGGGCGCCTCGGGGCGCCCGCGCGGGTACTCGGCCAGGTTGTCGCAGAACGCGTGCTGCGCGTCCGCGCATGCTGCCAGCAGCGCCACGGCCGCGGCCAGCAGCAGGGCAGCCCGTGCGCGCGCCATCTCACCGGCCGACCTGCACAGCCAGTGTCGTAAGCAGGTCGGGGTACCGCTTGGCAGCCGGGCAGCCTCGGTCTAAGAAAGTCGGGGGCAGAAGGCAAGTCCCCTGGCAATACACCAACAGCGCTTCTCGCCGCCATCCGCGCTCGCCGACAGTGTTGGAGTGAGTGTGACAGATTGGGAGTGCAGCGGGGAAGCAGCTGACCTCGCAATGAAGCTGAAGGCGCAACTTTCTCCCTCGTGCACTCGGACTCGAAGAGTTCCTGCGAGCTGTGCACACCCAGTGCTCAGAGCGCTGCCAGGCGTGTGGTGTCGTGGTCCTTTGCGGTGGTGGTAGACTTGCCAAGCAGCACAGAAGAGGACGAGCTAGCACCTCGCAATCACCGATCCTCGACGCACCTGCTTCTCAAGCGAGCACCCCAGTCGTCGGGCTCACACACACTGACGGCGGAAGTTAACTGCTGCTCGGGAGGTACTACAGATAGGTTTCCCCCGTAGGGCCAGGGTTGCATGGGCCGACGTTGCGTCTGCTCTGAGCACTCGGAGAGGACAGGCTATAGTCCAGCTGAGGGTTGAGGGAAGCGGTGCGGCGTTGACTTTTCCGCACACCAGTGACTGCGCGGGCGGCGCAATGGCCGCCAAGCGCTTGGTGCCGCTGCTGGACAGAGTGCTGGTCGAGAAGCTGGCCCCGCCAACCAAGACCACTGGCGGCGTGCTGCTGCCGGAGACAGCCAGCAAGGTGCGGCGCCGCGTGCCGGCGTGCTGATGCTTCCAGAGGTTGCACGCTCGACGCGAGCGCTCACACATGCCTTGTATGTGACCGTGCTACGGCATCCTATGTTGACATGTGAGTGCGGATGGCTGCTGGAGCGCCGAACATGCTGCCGACTCGCAGCCGCTGCAGGAGCGCAAACATAACTCACCGTGTCCAGGGCCCGCCGAGCAACCACAGAGACGAGCGAGGCCACACAGAAAGCCTGCGCTTGCGCGGCCTCCTCACCGTCTTGTGCCCGTGGCCGCAGATGAGCGAGGGCCGCGTGGTCGCCGTGGGCCCCGGCAGGCGCAGCCTCAACGGCGACATCATCCCAGTGGCGGTGAAGGAGGGCGACACCGTCCTGCTGCCCGAGTATGGCGGCACGACCGTCAAGCTGGACAGCGGCAACGAGTGCGCTCACTGATCTGCTCTTCGTTGTGTGCCCACTGCCAATGTGTGTTTGGTGCTTTGCTGCAGTCTGGCCCGAGACATGCTGTGTAGCATAGGACTGATGCAGTCAACACTGGCTGCACTGCCCATCGTTGTGCTGCATTGCCCACTCGTGTGGAGGGCTGCAAGGTTGTGCGGTCTGTTGTCAGAGCTTCACGCGGCGTGCTGGGACGCTCTGTGCAGTGCCTTATGGCATGACAAGTGAAAGCCAAGGCTGCCCTCCATGCTCCAGCACTGCTTGTCACCTGTGCCAGACCTCCGATGGCATGTAGAGTTGCCTCATGCATGTGAATGTGCGAAAAGGAGTCTGATGCTGTTGCTGTCCGCAGGTTTGCGCTGTACCGCGACGATGAGCTGCTGGGCGTGCTCACCCAGTGAGCACGGGGCATGGCATGTGCTAGGTCTTAGGCTGCACTGACATCCTGCTGGGACGTCTTGCTATGGGTGGTCTGTTGCGGGGGGTGGGGCCGAGGCTGCGCGCTCTCAGCAGTGAGGCGTAGCGGTTGTCGCTGCCTGTAAGGCATAGACGATGAGTTGCTTAGGACGCGCTGCTGCTGCGCAACGCGCCTGCAATAACGCATGCCCGAGACACACGTGTTTCTGTCTTAGCGCCTGCTCGACTCACAGTTGCAGACACAAGCGACACTGTCACATGTGCCCTTTAGCTTGAGCTGCACAGGATGCGCCAGATGTGTTGCGCTATGCCTAGTCGAGCTCCACGACACGCACAGCGGCCTCATCTTTGTTGCAAGCGCCAGACGTGCACAGGGCTACATATGAGGCAATCTCCCTGGCTGCTTGTGTTTGTCCTCTCGCCCACGTTGGTTCTGGCAACCAGCGGGGAACAACTGTTCCGGCAACTAGCGGGGAACAGCACAATGTGTGCCGGTCAACACAAGACAACCAGGTCTCAGTGCAAGATATCAAGCAATACACATCCCGGGACTCCTGCTGAGACCAGCAGGTGGCAATAACACACTGGCAATGTACTGACGCGGAAGCGCGTCAGTCGTCGTCCTGCGTGAGGTCAACGACAGAGCCGCCGGAGCGCATGCAGGGCGCGCCGCTCGCCTGCGGCGGGGCCTCCGCGCTGCTGCGCTCGCGGCTGGGCGGCGTGCACAGGTCCACCACCTCCGCAGGGCTCGCACCGCCTGCCGCTGCTGCAGCCCCTATTAGGGTAGGGTTAGGGCAGCACATTCAGAGCGCAACGTAGGCTACCGAGGGCCAAGGACCTTGCACCAGCGCCAACGCTTTGCATCCTCGCTTTCAGCTCGGCACTGCTAAAAAGCAAGCGATGTGCAGCTCAGCACCCCTTGCGACCCTGCCGCCCAAGACTCAAGGGGGAGCGCATACCTGGCGCAGTGCCGCGCTGGTCCCGCACGGGCGGCGTACAGTCCTGGGAGCGCGCCGCGCCGCCAGGGCTGCAAAATAGGAGCTGCTGCTGCGTCAGCTGCCGGCCCCCCGGCCCACTTGCAGGCGCGTTGCGCCGGCGGCCACGCCCGCGACCAGGCCGCGGCGACCCGAGATAGGCGCTCCCGCCGCCGCCGCCGCGCGCGCCGGCCTCTGCCCCCGCAGCTTCGGTGCTGGCGGGCGGGCGCACACGCTTGGCGGGCGAGCCAAGCGTGCTGGCACCGGGCTCGCCGGGCCGCGCGCCGGCCGCCGCTGCCTGCCCTGGGGCACCGTCGGCCAAGTCGCCGCCGGGCGCCGCCACGCCCTCGCTCGGCCGCCGCTTTGAGGCGTGCCGGGCGCGGGCGCGCCGCGGCCGCCCGGCGCATCCGCCGCGGCCCGCCTCGGCGAGTGCGGGCACTGAAAGGCCTCGCCGCCCGCCGCGATCTTGCTGCACCGAACGCCGGCCGCCACCGGCGCAGGGGCCTCCCTCAACCCCGGCCGTGACCCTGCCCCCGAGCGACGGTCGCCCAGGCTGCCGAGGCCGTAGTCGGGCGGCCGCGGCGCGCACGCGCCGCAGGCAGCGGGCACCGAGCGCGCGCCCGCGGCTACGAAGCGCGCCATGCCCGCCTTCATGCCCGCCAGCGCCTTTGTGCTGGGTTGCGCAGCGCCGGGCCTGCGCACAGGAAGAGATATGTCAGGAGTGTCTTAGTGGACCGTCTTGAGGTGGGTATTCACGGAGCGGTGCCCGCAGGCAAATTTGCAGGGCCAACGCGGTGTCGCACAGTATAGAGTCGCAAGCCCCTGCGCGCCGCCGCTGCGGCGGGCAGGCCTGCCACAGCAGCCCCTGCAGCAGCAACGGGCCCGGCGCGGCGGGAGGCGCGCCGCTGCGCTCTGCTGCCTGCAGCGCCCGCGCGCCGCGCCCGGAAGTCAGCCACCAGCTCCGGCCAGTGCTCCTCGACCGCCGTGCACCTGTCAGGCGGGCGAGGGGATTGTAAACCCAGACCTGTACGTCTTGACTGGCGTTTCCATGATTCGCATAATGCGAGCCCGGGTTCTGTGTTTGTGCCGCGTGGCGTGCGCAGCCCGCTCCCCTGCTCGTCCGCAGACCCCTGAGGCGGTGCCGGTAGCTGGGAGGCACACAGGGCCTCCCAGATGCAGATCTGCGGATGGCACAACGCCCGCCAGAAATGCGCTCAGAAGCAGTTCGTCATCATGCCGTCCGGCTTCGCTTCTGTGTGTCGGAAGCGCCACTTTCAGATCCGGGACTCCACACAAGCCCGTGCGTGTCAGCGCCGGGGACGCTGCCCAGAGCGAGCGCTCCTCGACCATGGCAGACAAAAATTCAAGCGCGGCCCCAAGGGCACCAGGCACCGCAGCACAAGCCTCATAATCAAAGTCGCACAACATGACTGACGCGCATGCACTCACCTCACAGTCAGACGATCGCAGGGCGGTGCGGTATGTCCTCATCCCGCTCGCTTATGTCAGCAGGGCCTGATGCTCGGCGGCCCATCCCGGAGGCCCGCGCCTGAGCGAGCGCGCCTCGGAGCTGGCATGCGCCTCATCCTCGGCGCGCGGCGGCCTCCGCGCCGCCGCGCTGCCGCCCACCGCCTCCGGCTCGGCCTCAACTGCGCCAGAGCCGCCGGCCGCCAGGCGTGCCGCGCTGGGCGCAGGCGCCAGCCAGTGCCGATCGGAAGCGACATCCTGCGCGCCGCACGGCCCTGGCTCAGCACAGGCAGCCGTTGCTCTGGACCGCAGCGCTTGCCGGCTCTGGGTCCTGCACCCTGTGCAAACAGGGTGCAGACGCGTCGGGCGCAAGCCACAGGCAGGAGGGCAGGGGCGGCACCGCTGGGCTGCCGGCGTCCGTGCGGCGCCACTCGAGCAGGTAGCGCCAGCAGCCTGACGCCTCGGCAGCCGCGCCGCGCTGCCCGGCGAGCTTCAGGATGCGCACTGGCGCAAACTCCGCCTGTAGAGCGCCCCCCAGCTCAGCATTGGCGCATGCGCGGTGTGTGCGACTGGGTGTGCCAATGCGAGACCGGCCTCGAAGGCCGGACTCCATGGGGGTTCTCGGGCATGCGTCCGCCCGATCGTGGGGCAGTAGACATGGCCCTGCACTGTGAACAAGTTGCTGGCACGGCTGGGAATGCACAATGGCGCGCTGCCGGCCACGCTTGCAAGCCCTGTGCCTGCGCGGCCCGACGGCCACGCCCCGGGGACGGCGCGCCACGCCGCACCCCAGCGACGCCGCACCACCAGCCTGCACCAGACCAACTTGAGAGCAGCCATTTGTTGGGACGCGCCCCCACCTGCTGGCTCGGGTGCGTAGCGTCGTACTCCATGAGCAGCGGGCGCAGCTTGCGGCGCACTGCCTCGGGCGCCCAGCGCAGGCCCGCCGCTTCCACACACGCGTGCACCTGCGGCGGGGCGTAACCCAAATTGTCCGACGGCCGTGCGGCAGCCCCGCGCGCAGTTCCGGCCGCATGCCGAGCCATCTGCCAGTGTGCATCGGGCCAGATTGGGACGTGTGCCGGGGCGGCCGCTTGCGGGACCGCCGCGCAGCAGCGCATCGCATCCGCAGGGTGCAGGGTGGGGCGCCGCACCCTGTCAGGGTCGGGCCGGTGCCGCCAGGCCAGGCGGCCGCCCGCGGGCGCGCCCAGCGCGGCGCGCGCGGCGCGCACCGCCGCCGCCGCTTCCTCGAACTGCCCCCGGTACGCGCCGGCGGCGGCCGCCGCGCTGCGCGCAAAGCCTGGCGTCGCGTGCGCGCGGCCGATCACCTGTGGCGCGACGGTGGTGTGAGACTCAGGGAACAGGGACAAGATGAACCATGGGGCTTGCACGCAGTCTTGAATCAGATCACTGCTCAAGAGCGCCTTGCGGATTGTCGACCGGCAGGGCCGGGCGCACCCTGGCCACAGCGCGCTCGCCCGCGCGCGCGTGGAAGGCGCAGCCGCACGCGGCGCCCGGGCGCGGCACGCAGCGGCCGCCGTCGCCGGCTGCGCCGCCGGCCGCCGCGCAGGCCGCGCACGGGTTGCGCGGCCCGTGGTGCGGCACCGCGTTGGCGCGCCCGCCCTCGTGCTTGCAGCGCTTGCAGCCTGCGCGCGGGGCGGCGCCCCGCTCGCGCGGGCGGCGTCCCCGTCGCCGGCGCTGCACAGGAGGCGCGGCCGGGTTCAGGAGCTGCCCTGGCAGGGCAAGCCCGCCAGAGCATCCGCAGAAACAGCTGTGTGTCGTGGATGGAGGCGCACGGTCTCTCCGCACATGTGGCACCGTGCCTGGTCGGGTTGCGCTTGCCCTTGGCATATGTCTGCATTCCATGTATGCCAAGTGCGCGCACACGCTTTGGCACGCGCTTGGATATCTCGGCATGTGCCTACGACGCCTTGGCATGCGCCATGCAACCGGAGCAGCGGAGCTGTGCGGCCACGGCGCGCGCGCATCGGTGAGCGGGCCTGGCACGCCTGAACACAGCCGGCGCGGAGCAGCAGGCCGCGGGCGCGCCTGTGCACTTGACAATACCCTCCAGCGCGGGGTCCGCGCCCGCCGCCACCAGCGCCTGCAGCCGCTCCAGCACGCCGGCATCGTCCTGCCGCGCGCGCGGCGGCCGTCAGTTGACACCCCTGCAAGCTTGGGTCTGCCCTTACCCGTCCTACTCCCCCGCCGCGCGCGCCGGCTCGGGCCGATCGTGGCCTGAGCTCACGGCGTGTGTTGTGAGCGTGTCCACACGCCGAGGCATAAGACCAGCGCAGAGCCGGCGCGCCGACGGCCGCCGCGGCCTGCAGCCAGTCTCAAAAGACCAGCCGGCCGGGTCGTTCTGCGCGCCGCACACGGGCGCATGGGCGAATGGACTCCCGCAACGGTCGTGCGCAGGCGCTGCACCCCGGGGCAGCGCAGGCAAGAGCCGAGGCATGCATGCCACCAGCCGCAGGACATTCGTCCGCACATGCGAGTCCGCAGTGAGCCTGGGCCAAGGCACGCATCCCCCCGGGGAATCTCTCATTGTGCGCGGACGTGCGGCCGGCCGCCGAGTGCGCGCGCGCCGCCGCGCCGTCCGGTAGGTGGCGCAGCTGGAGGCAGCTACTGACCCAACCTTACCCTACCCTACCCTGGCTACCAGCTGCACACTGCCCCGCCGCCCAGGAGGTGGCGCTGCTGGAGGTCGCCACTGACGCGGCCCTACCATACCCTGCCAGTCAGTTGCGCACCGCCGCGCCGTCCAGCAGGTGGCGCACGACGCGCAGTGCGCCCACGGCGCCGACCGCGTCGGCGCCGCCGGCGTCGTAATCGCCGCCGGCCAGCAGCGCGAGCGCGGTGCACGCGGCCGCGCCGCCGGCGCGCAGGCCGAGCAGCCGCCGCACGGCCGCCATGTCCGCGCGCGCGAGCTCGCTCTCACGTCCCGCCAGCGTCTGCGCCGCTCGCGCAACCTGTCTGGCTGCGCGCATCCAGGCTCTAGCAAGACAAACACAGAGCTTTTTAAGGTGCCAGCACCGGCGCGATCGCGCTCCGCTTCAGCGCGCCGCCACGCTGTCTGCCGTACCCACAAAGCCCCACATGGCCGGCCAATCCGCGCACGGCGCACTCCTCGCTTAGGGCCGCGCAGCGCGGTCTGCATTTACAGACATACGCGCTGCAGGGGCCGCAGCACCAAGCGTGCTGCTGCCTGGCATCGCCCGTCCCGGAGCGGCTGCCCCAGCGCGTGCCCGGCGCGCGCCGCGCCGTGAGCCGCAGGGTGCACACAGCGCGCGTTCTGGAGCAATCGCCCCAGCGGGTCCCCGGCGCGGGGCGCGCCGTGAGCTTCAGGGTGCAGAACACGCAGCGCGCGCCGAACAGCAGCGCGTCCGCGTCGGCGGTCGCGCAGCCGTCCACCAGACCGGCCGCGTCCAGCGCCGCGCACGTCGCCTCGGCCTCGCCCGGCGCCGCGACCACCGGCAGGCCCTGCCGCGGTCAGAGCTTGGGTCTGCTGCGGGGGAGCAGGGCACTGACCGCCCTCGCTGTCTGCATGCTAGCCTTGAAAGCCCCGAAATGCCCCACTGATTTCCTGACTGACAGGCCGGGCGAGCAGCACTGGTGCGAGCGGAACACCGGACTTCACACGCAGAATAATCTCTCAGCACTATCATGCTCGTTGAAGCTCGGCGTGCGTCCTATGTTGCACTGCACGCAGCGCCACACTGGCCCGCTCGCATCGGGCAGGCCGGCGGCGGGATCAGGGTCGTGCACGGCCTGTCACGCTGCGCGCGCCTGCACTGTCGGCAGGCACAGGCACGGGGCAGCGCCGGCGAGGGCGGGCGCACCAGCGCCCGCAGCACGTCACCCACGCGCTGCAGCAGGCGCTCGAAGGGCCAGCTGCCGCCGCCGCCGAGGCCCAGGCCCTTGAGCTGCGGGTGGCGCGCCTCCAGCCTGCGCGGCGCGCACGACACGCTGCGCCGCCGCCGCGCACCGCGCCAGAGCGGCTGCGAGCAGAGCGGAGGACACGTGCTGCGAGAGTCCGGCTCGGGAGCCCTGGCCATCATGCAAGTGCCTCTCCCCGCAACGCCCAGCTCAGAGCCCTAGCAGGGTGCTGCGCCCTGCCACAGGCCGCGCGCCGTGCCCCGCCCCACAGGTTCACTAGCCGCCGCATACTATGGCACCATAATGGTAACCCAAACCCTTACCCTACCCACTCGGATTGGGGGGCCCGCGGCGCGCCGCTGCTGCTGCAGCGCGCGCTTCTCCGGCGGCGCGCGGCCCTCCAGCACGCCGACCGGCACGCAGCCGTAGCGCAGCCAGTTCAGCGCCTGCGCCGCGGCGCGGGCCCGGGTCGGCCCGCCGCGCGCGCGCCGGCGGGCGGCCCCGGCGCGCGCCGCTGGAGCCGAGATGCGCCAGCGCAGGCCAAACAGCAGATGCGCCCAGCACTGTGTCATTAGGTACGCACACTTTTATCCCAAGCAGCCGCTTGAGTGGTGACAGGGCTGCCGCAGGGGGCCGCGTCCTCAAGCACCCCCCTGCCTTCCGGCACCGAGGGGCTGGCGTGGCTGCGCGTGCAAGCGGGCTGAAGCCCCACTGTTTACCTGGCGCGGGCGCTGCCCTGGCTGCGCGCGCCGCTGGAGACATGAAGCGCCGGCAAAAGCATACACCAAATAGGCCCAGCACTGCATAACCAGGAACGTGTACATGACTCCCAAGTAGCTGCTTGAATGGTCGCGGATTGCACCACTGCACCCGAGGCAGGTCCATGATGTTGCAGAAGCAACACTTTTGGGCTCAGGGATAGGCGCCGCGCATGTGCGGCACAGCGCACGCGTGGGATTGCCTCGCTGAATACCGGGTTTTTGCTATACCAAAGTCATGGACCTGCCTCTAATGCAGATTCTCAGTTTGGCGCCATTCAAGCAGCTACTTGGGAGAGATGCATGAGGTCCTGGTGACATTGTGCTGGGCATATCTGTTGTAGGCTTTCGCTGGCGCTTCTGGCTCCAACGCGCGCAGTCAGGGCAGCGCCCGCGACAGGTGACCGGTGGGGCTTCAGCCTGCTTGCATGCGCGGCTACGCCGGCCCACACGCCGCTAGGACGCAGCGAGGTGCTTGAGGACGCACCCCCCAGCGGCAGCCTGTTGCGCGCCCGGCAGGGCCAGCAGGGCCTGAAAGCCCTGGACATCCCGTGCGCAGCCGCCTGGCTGGCCGCGTTCGCACCCACTGGGAGGCAGCCGGGGCACGACAGCAGCGCGGCCGGGAGTGCGTGCGCGCAGAGGTCCCCACTCGGTCAAGAGGGCCGCCAGAGACACCCTTGGAAGTGCAGCGAGCGCGCCGGGGTCCCCCCATCCGCGACCCAACGCGGGCGGGCGGGGCGCACGCGCTCAAAGGCGATCCGCACGCAGCGCGCCTCGCGCGTCTGGGAGCCAGGTTCAATGCGCATCTCGCACGCCTGCACAACCCACTGCGCCAGGTCCACCGCAATCACGCGCCCGTCCACCTGCGGCCGCGCGCGCGCGCCCGAGCCTGTCAGGACTCGCCTCGCCCGCTGCTTCCTTGGACCCTGGTGCGGCCCCTGATGTGCATGCGTCTGCTGCAGCGCGCCCGCCGCGCGCGCCGAACGCCCACCCCCACTACCCAGAACACGGGGCCCGGGCGCCGCGATTAATCTGCCCGCCAGCGCGTGCGCGCCGCCAGCCTGACCCTGCTTGCAACCCAGGAGCGCTAGGTACGCCCCTGCCGCACGCACATCTGTGTCTCTCCGTATATTTGCACTTGCCGTGCGCTGTGTGCGCCTGTACCATCCACTTGCCACCCCAGGTCCCCTTCAGACAGCTGCCGGACCCACTCAGGAGGAGCGGGCGTTGGCGCCCGCGTCAACTTTCAAGCTTCACCTGGACAACCAGCCTGCTCTCACTCCCAACTGGACGGAAATGTCTGTAGGCTGTGCGTGGCGCAGGGCTATTCAGGCCAGCAAGGCGAAGGGGGCGTGGGCCAAACAAGCGTCCTCCGCTAACTCATAGCAGGGACACACTCTTCCAGTCCGGCTCTGACCTCTGCAGGGCATTACAGACACGCCCTGCAACCTGCCAGGCCGCGCGAGCAGCTGCCAGGACAAGGAGCGGTGAAGCGCGACGCCTTGTCTTCACAACAATTTATAGCACTCAAGAGCGCCCACCTTGTACAGCTCTCTTGCCTCAAGTCTTACTGGCAGGCACGCCCAGAGCGAAACAAGTTATGCGAACAGACCTGGGCGGCGACGCTGTGCGGCCCGGCTTCGCCATCGCTGCCACGCACTACGACGAGCAGGCCCTCCTCGCGCAGCGCGTGCCACAGTGCCTGGACTCCCATCCTGCTGCCGCGCCGCGTCAGCAGGGCGCAGGCCCAGGGAGGAGCGAGGCGTAAGACACGTGCAGGAGTGCATGCACTGCGGATCCCCACTGGTCCTGCCGACCTTGCCTGCGGGCTGTGGCAGCACTTGCCTGCAGGGCAAAAAGCAGCGTGAAAAGCAGCGCATAAACAGTTGAGGCCAAAGTTTGGAGCTCGAGGCAAAAACCTACCGCTTTGCATGATCCCACAGTGTCGATGTGCCTGTGCGTTCTCGAGACGGCCAAGCTTGCTGACCGCCTGCTCCCTGTCAGCTTCCTGCAGTGTGTCGGCGTGTATTGAGAGTGGGCGCGCTGTTTTGGTTGAAAGCCTGCCGGGCATCTACACTTCCGACAGGCCGGGACTCTGGGCGCCCTGCGACGCCGTAGAGTCTGGTTGGAGAGGCCGTTCAAGAAGGTGCCGGCGGCACTGGCAAGGACAGAAGGCGGGCAGCCGGGCAGGACCGCCTTGGAGCGGGCATGCAGAAGCCCAACCAGCGTCCAAGGCCAGCATCTGAGGCGGCCAGCCCCCTCGACTGAGCAGCGCGAGGCCGCAGCAGAGCGCGCCGCAGCACGCTCCTATGGGGCAATGCACGAGCACGGCGGCCTCGGAGGACGGCGCGCGTGGGCCGGCGCGGCGCGGCAAGCGGGGGCGCGCGCCGGCCGCGGCCGCGCGCAGGAGGCACAAGCTGACCGCGGTGGCGCCCGCCAGCCACACCTGCACCAGCTATGCCGGGTGGGCATCTGCCCGCGACTCTGCCCCCTTGGACTAGTGCAGATTGGCACCGCTGCGACCCGCACGGGCCCCACGGCGAGGCACGCACGCTTGGTGGGTCTCTCTGGCCGCCTGCAAGTCCTATTCTGTGCTGCAGCCCAAGGATGCTGCTGGCGAGTGTCCCATAGATTTGAAGTTTTAAAGATGCACTGCACCTCCTGGAGGGCGCACTGGAGGTCCCGAGTTTGCCACAGCGCCCTGCTGTGCCTTGATAATGCCCGTGCGTCTGCCATGCGGGAGTGCAAGTGGGCGGTGCGCAGTAGCGGGGCAGCTGTGCTGCTGGGCAGCCGCACGTGCCACGCTCGTGGCATGCTGCCACTCTCCTCTCTGCGGCCGCCCATACGGACCGTCCGTGAAGTAGAAACTGTCGTCAAGACTGTTGGGTGGAGCTGTATTGTGGGGATTGCTGCCAAGCAAGTGCACGCTCCGCCTGCCGTGCCTGACCCTGCGAGTGCTACTCATACAGAATGCCTGCGCAGCCTGACACGGCGGGTGGCCGCGCGGAGGGCTCAGACGCTCTGCACGTGGCAGCACATGAGGCTGCCTAACCCTGGTGCATGCATGCGTGCGGAGCAGCATGCATGGGCAAGGATCAGCTGGACATGAATGCATGGAGCTTCATTGGAATTGGCACACCTGGCTCACTTAGCGCATGCACCCCCGGCGCAGGGCCAGCATGGGGGGTTCGCGGCTAGCGCCGCGCATAGCAGGAGGAGCTGTCCTGGAGTCGCGGCGTGAGCCTGCTCGCTGTCTGGCCCAGCGCGTTCAACGCGCTCTTTGTTAACCTAATCCTAATCCTATCTTCGCGCTGCAGGACCGCGCCTGAGAGCGTTGCCGACGGCAGCACGGGCGGCAAGGCATGCGGCCGCAAGCCGGGCGCCGCGGCGGCCGGCGCGTCCGGCTCCAGCCGCGGCTGCGCGGCCTCGCCCAGCTGGCGCGGCGGCGCGGGCGCGCCGCGCAGCGCGGCCAAGGGCGGCTCGTGCGGCAGCGGTGCGCGCGCGCGGTCTGCTGGCGCAAGCCGCATGCTGGCGGCCCTGTCCGCTGCCTGGGAGGGCCAGGGCATGCGCATGCGGCTCCGCCGGGAGCGCCTCCCAGGAGCGCGGGCCTGACGCGCGCGCCGGGCGCGCCACGCGCAGGCAGCGGCGCGTGCAGCAGCGTGCCCGAGTGCAGCAGCTCGGGGCGCACGACGCCCGCCGCCGACAGCGACGACGAGGGCGACTCCGGCGACTGGGACCACTTCACTGAGAAGGCGCGCGGAGGCGCCCGGTGACACGAGCGCCGCAGACGGCAGCGTTCTGCTCGAGCATCTGCCGTATTGGGGTGTAAATACTACCTGTGCGGATGATTAGCCTGCGCGCATGGCTAAGGCGGCGAGACGGGTGCCAGAGCGAGCGGCGGGCTGCTCGAGCGCGTGCCGCTGTATGCGTCACAGACAGCTCCCTCACTGCAGCGTTTCCAGCATCCCTGACTGGATGTTGAGAGCGCGGGTGCAGCGCGGGGCCGCATGCGGCTCATGTATCCTCGCTAGTAGGCTGTGTCACAAGCATGTGAGATGATGACATGCCTACGCCGTGACACAGGACGTGAGGGACGGCAGCTCCTCGCAGAGCGGAGCGTCCGCCGGCGACGGCGCGCGCGCGCGCGGCGGCGCCAGGCTCGGCGCCGCCGCGCGCCCGCGCGAGCAGTCGCTGTTCGGCATCGCGGAGAAGCGCGCGCCGGCGCCCCTGCGGTGCGCGCCTGCAGGATAGGGCTAGAGCAGGTCACCGCCGTGGTGAGCGCCTTCAGGGCGGCTCCCGCTCAATCCGCACAGACGTGGCGAGGGCAGCACCTACGGCGGAGACACACGCAGCGGCTGGCTCTTTGCAGGCTCGGCTGTGAGTGCAAAGATCTCAGTTCCACGTATCTGCTCTGTGTGCAGGTGTCATGCATGCATTACGTCTTCGCAGAAGCAGAGTTTACAGAGCCTAAGAGTTAGCAGCAGCGTCGGTTGCGCCGAGCAGCGCGCGCCCTCCGGCATGAGCGCACTGCGCGCGCCGGCAGGGAGACCGCGTCGCTCAAGCTGGCCAAGCTGCGCGGCGTGACGTTTGTGAACCAGTACGTGGTCATCAAGTACCTGGGCAAGGGCGCCAACGGCCGCGTGTTCCTGTGCCTGGACATGTGCGACACGCGGCTGTACGCGGTCAAGGCGCGCGGCCCGCCCGGACTCTGTGCACGTTCACGGAAGCGGAAGCTTTCTCTCAATGCTTCCCGGGGGTGGTGACGGTGAGTAAGGCTTGACTGCCATGTGCAGCCTGCAGGGCTGTGCGGGCATGATGCAGGCGCCCTGGGTGTGCACACGCCAGTAATGTCCTGCGCTGCCCGCCCACGCTCATCGTCTGCCTGCATGCGGGCGGCCTGGGGTGCTGAGCCCATGCAGCGCGCTGAGTGTGGATGGAGGCCGACCCGAACATGTGTGCCCCGAGACGCGCGACAGGCGAACGACGCGGTGACAACGCCCATGCGCTTTGGCGTGCTCAGTGGGGAGCATGGGAGCCTGCGCGAGGCGGTCCGTGTGCGCCGTGTGTGCCAGGGTCTAAATCCATGCGGCGCGCGCGCACGCAGATCGTGAAGAAGGGCGACCCGGACGCGGGCGCGGCCGGCGGCAAGCGGCGGCGCAACGCGCTCAGCGACCTGCGCCGCGAGGTGGCCATCATGCGCACGCTGCGCCACCGCAACATCGTCACGCTGCAGGCGCGGCCCGCCGCCCGCGGCTGTCACGCGGTCACCGTCGCTGGCAGCGCGCGAGGCGCGCCTGGGCGCAGGCGCTCAACGCCCGCTAGCCTACAAACAGCAGCTCTCTTGGGATGGGCTGCTGCTGGTGGCGGATGGCCGCAACAAGACGGAATGGCGCAGCTTCATGACTTGCCGCCCCTCCCGCCGCTCCCTGTCGGTCCGGGGCGGGCAGCGCGTGGCGCGCACCCGACCCTAGAATCACCCCTAGACTTAACCCTGCGCAGGAGGTGGTGGACGACCCTGGCGGCAACAAGATGCTGCTGGTGATGGACTACATGGAGGGCGGGCCCGTGCTGACGCGCGAGGCGCTGGAGCGCGGCCGGCGCATCCCGGAGCCGCTCGCGCTGCAGTACTTCCGCGACATGTGCAAGGCACGCTGAGGACGCCGCACCCCGCATGTCTGACCGCGTCTAGAAGCGCAGTCATGAGAGGCCGGCGCGCCAAGCAAGTCGACACCGCCCCAAGTGCGTTGACACCGGAGGCTGACACCGTTAGAGCTACCGAGCTGCACGTGTTGCATGACGGCGTGGCTGCAGCTCTGGGAGCGATGACGGGTGGGGCAAGGGCTAAGGCGTGCGAGCGCGCACCGACAGGATACGATGTAGGGTTTCCCTACCCTAACCAGCGCGCGGCTCACGGCAGGCGCTGGACTACCTGCACCACAACAAGGTGGTCCACGGCGACCTCAAGCCGGAGAATGTGCTCATGAGCGCGCGCGGCGCGGTCACGCTGTCCGACTTTGGCTGCTCCAAGGCGCGCGCGCGCGCTCGGCCCGCGCCCCGGCCACTGTTCCGGCTGCATGCCTTCGGCAGGTTGCGGCTCTCGTCTTGATCCTGGGTTGGGGCACGCTGGCGCATTTCGTGGCGTGTGCCGCCGCTGCAGCGCAGCGCCTGGCATGCGCGTGGCCACAGCACATCTGCAAGCGCAGCAAAGAGGTCGAAGGCATGCTGATGCCTCTTGCAAGTGATGCGGCAGGTGCTGAGCGGCCCGGACGAGTACCTGGAGCGCTGCCAGGGCACGCCCGCGTTCCTGGCGCCGGAGATGATGCGCCCGCACTCGCGCTACCGGTGCGGCCTTGGCCGCTGGATAGAATAGGGTTAGGGGGAGGTTGAGCCCCCTGCGGTGCCGGCTGTGTGCCCGACACCAGCCGGCAAGCCCACGCGCGTACTGCGGAGCGGGCGGGCCGTCGGCGCGCAGCAGCCTGTCTGAACGGCAGCGAGGCAGGTGCCTCGCTGGCGGTGGTGCTGCCTTGAAGCGGCGCTCGCATGCGGCCAGGTGGCTTGCCACAACGAGCGTGCCACCCAGCGCATGCAACCAAGCAACATGCCTGCATAGCTTTATCGGCAAGCTGGGCCGCTGCGCCACGTCACATTTACTGTATATGCAGGGTAGCTTGTAGGGTGCTTCGGGCCAGCATCTCTGCCTACCCCAGGTCTGGCCGCCCAGCTCCTGAGTGCCCGGCTCCGCGGCGCAGGGGCCGCCCGACGGACGTGTATGCGCTGGGCGCCTGCCTGTTCACCTTTGTGTACGGGCGCATCCCGTTCTCCGCGCCCAGCGTCTATCAGCTCTTCCAGGCGCGCGGCTGGCGGCCCCCGCGGCGCGCGCTTGCCCAGCTTCGCCCACATGCGCTTTCGAACCTGCCGGCGAGCCAAACAAACAGGTTTGTATTTATGAAGCTCCTGCGCACACCTCTGCATGGCTCGCATGCGCCAGCCTGCTGACTAGCAAGCGCCTGGGTGGCCCTCACCCTAACCTAACCCTAACCCAGCTCCTTGGGGCCGTGCATGCAGGTGGTGCAGACGGAGCCGCTGCGCTTCCCGGACGACATCGCGGTGTCCGCGGAGCTGCGCGACCTGCTCAGCCGCATGCTGTGCAAGGTGCGGCGCTCGGCCGGCCGCACGACACAGGGGACAGCACGAGAGGCATAAAGGGTGTGGACGCTTTCTGTGGACGCTTTCTGGAAATGACAAGACATGCTGCTGCGACCCACGCTCGGAGGGGTGCTTACGCAGACAAAGCCTCACGGGGGATGCATGCTGGGCAGGCCGCGCGCATGAGCAGGTGAGGCCATTGCATGAGAGAGGGAGCGCGGAAGGCCTGGCAGCTGCTGCGTCGCTGCCGCGGCTGTGCGGCGCGTGAGGCCACGGCGCGCGCGGGGCGCGCAGAACCCGCGCGAGCGCATCACGCTTGGCCGCGTCATGCGCCATGCCTGGGTCACGCGCCGCGGCGCCTGGCCGCTGCGCACCGTGCGCGAGATGGTCGCCGCGGGGCTGTCGCCCGCCGCGGGCGGCGGCGGCGAGCTGCCGCCTGCGGGCGCGGCCGCGGCGCTGGCGCGCACGCCGCCGGGCTCGCCCTCAGCGGCCGCGCTGCCGGACATGCTCGCCACGATCAACGTGCTGGACGTGCCGCGACAGGCGCGCGCAGCAGCCATAGCGCCACTTCCCCATGTCACACACCCGCTGCGGAGGGCGGCCGTGTGACACTGTGATCCTCCCCCTATGTCTTGAGTCACCAGCGTCATGATGCGACTCATGCGAATGGTGCGGGTGGTGGGGTGGGATCGACTGTGAACGTGCTGCAGCGGCTCGCGGCCGGCGCACGCCTGCCGCAAGTGCCCGCCCGGAGCCCGCGCGAGCGCCGGCGCCGCTCGCCCTGCACCACCCCTCCAGGCGGCCGGCGCAGAGGCCGCGCTGTGCGTCATGCGCAGGACCCCCTTGCTGGGGGCACCCCAGCCCTACTCTACACCCCAGACCCTGCACACCCCCGGGCGGCTGGGGCGATCTTGCACGGCGCGCCCCGTGCAGAACCACCTGCTGGGGTTGCCCCAGGTCCCCTACCCTATACCCTACACCACGCACACCTCAGGCGCGCCCCGCGCAGGACCATCTGCTGGAGGTGCTGCGGCCCGGCCTGGTGGAGCGCGCGTTCGCGGACGGCGACTTCCTGCTGCGCCAGGGCGAGACCGGCACGCAGCTGCTGTACATCCTGGAGGGCACGGTCGACGTGCTGCTCCGGCTGGCGCCCGCGCGCGAGGCGCCCGCGGCCAACGCCGCCGCCAGCCCCAAGAGCGAGGCCGGCACCAATTCTGGAGCCGGTGCCGCCGGCGCCGCCGCGCACGACAGCGGCGGCGGCGGCGGCGGCGGCGGGGTCGCCGGGGTCCCGGAGGTTGTGGGCGATGAGCTGCCGCTCGCGCTGCTGGAGGTGAGGGCCATAGGCCCCTGGCAGCCTGCTGCGGACCCACCCTACTGCAGCGTGTCAAACACCTTTGGGATCAGAGCACACATGCAGGCATCAGCTTGTCGATGGATGCACTGCATTGTCATGCTGCATCAGAGCCAGCCCCGCGCTCCCGCAGCGGCGCCGCCCGGTTGGCGCGTGTGCGGCAGGCAGCCCTTGACGTGCACGCATCGCGGCGGTGGGACCGGCGCCGAGGCGTGCGCACGCGCGCGCAGGGCGCGTCGCGCGCGCGCGAGACGACGGCGGCGCTCGCGCGCGGGCCGCGCGAGTTTCTGGTGGCCGTGCGGCGCGCGGGGCAGTTTGTTGGCGAGATGGCGGCGTTCGCGTCGGCCGCGCAGCGCTGCGCGAGCGTCGTGGCGGCCGGGCCGGTGCGCGCGCTGGTGGTGCCGGGCGAGGCGCTGCGCGCGTGCGTGGAGCGCGTGCCCGAGGTGA